>OLSN01000298.1_pt1 | contig 55035 bp, 53 predicted proteins | sample 1672411 | NCBI WGS metagenome assembly OLSN01 (sample SAMEA3136683, study PRJEB25190) | human gut metagenome | biome: human gut; feature: human-associated habitat; material: faeces | place: Austria | collected 2013 | reverse complement strand
ATTTTTCATTCCAATCAAACGTCATTAAATAAAATTTAAGTATTATAGGGAGAGCTAAAGCCTGGACATCATAATTATTTCTTACAATCTATAACTAGCAATCATCAACAAATTCCTCAAATACTAAATTTGCCAAATCAATTCCTTTATTTGTTAACTTAATATGATTTAAATCAACTTCTATTAATCCTTCTTCTACTAATTTATTTAAATTTTCACGATATAAAAAAATAGGATTATCAATAAACTTTTCCTTAAATCTTGCTATATCAACACCTTGTATTTTTCTAAAACCTAACATCATAAATTCATTTTTCTTATCTTCTAAACTTTGACTTTCTTCTATTTGTATATTTTCTTCTTTCCTATTGTTTTCTATATGTTGAATATATTCTTCAACATTTATAGTATTAGAAAATCTAATGCCATTCAAATACGAATGAGCAGCAACTCCAAAGCCAATATATTCTTCCTGATTCCAGCAATTTAAATTATGTCTTGATTCTTTTCCCAATTTAGCAAAATTAGAAATTTCATAATGATTATATCCATTTAACTCTAATGTATTTTTTACATACCAATACATATTTCGTTCTAAATCTTCATCTGGTAATTTAATCTCACCATTTTCTAACATTTTTTCAATTGGTGTATTTTCTTCTATTATTAAAGAATATACACTAATATGCTCTGGCTCTAACTTTATTATATCTTGTAATGTATTTTTTAGATCTTCAATCTTTTGTCCTGGAATCCCTATCATTAAATCTATATTGATATTTTTAAATCCAATTTCTCTAGCTAGTTTGTATATCTCTAAAAATTCTTGATATGTATGAATTCTTCCTATTTTTTTCAAAATATCATTTTTTGTACTTTGAAGTCCTATACTTAATCGATTTATTCCTGATTTTTTGTAATCATTTAACTTTTTTGTATCAACTGTTCCTGGGTTTACTTCAATTGTTATTTCTATATCTTTAAATTCTATTAAATTACATTTTAACTTTTCTTTTAATTCACTTAATATTTCTACTATATATATACTATCTATATACGATGGTGTACCTCCGCCTATATAAATACTAGTTACTTTATAATTTGAAAAATCAAATTCTTCTATTTCTTTTTTCAAACTTTCTATATATTCTTTTACTTCACTACATTTATTAGAATAAGAAACAAAATCACAGTAATAACATTTCTGTTTACAAAATGGTATATGTATATAGATTCCTAATTCATTTAACATTTAATTATCACCTTTTCCTTTTAAAAGTTGCCAAAAGATATTTTATTCTTTTGGCAATTATGTTTAAAATAGTAACCGTTTTAGTTACTTAGCAAGTTCAATTATTTTTTTCAATCTATAATTTACTCCTGATTTTCCTATAGGCTCTTTTAATATTTTTCCTAAATCAGTTAATGACATATCTGGATTTTCTAATCTTAACTTAGCTATTTCTTTTAAATTATCATTTAATTTATTAAATTCTCCTGTTTTTTGTAATTTTTTTATAGCTGCTATTTGCTCAATTGACGCATTTAATGTTTTATTTAAATTTGCTGTTTCACAATTAACTAGTCTATTTACTTTTCCTTTCATTTCTTTTTGCACTCTTATTTCTTCAAATCTCATAACTGCTTTGTTTGCACCAATCAATGCTAAAAATTTTGAAATTTCTTCACCTTCTTTAATATAAATAGAATATTTATTCTTTGTTGTCATTTTTTTGCTTCTTATTCTTAGCTTTTCTAATATTTTTATAGAATCTTCTAAATTTTCCTCTTGATTTAATACAATCTCTAAATGATATTTATTTTCAGGATTATTAATAGAACCCGAACCTAAAAATAACCCTTTTATTATTGCCTTTAAACATTCTTTATCTTCCTGTTCTACGACATCTTCTTTCAATGAAATTTCGGATTTATTGTATTTCATAATTTGTTCTATTTCTGATATCTTTAATTTTATTACAAAATTCTTTCCGATTTATCTCAATATTGTGATTTATATTTAAATTAGCTAGTAATTTAGAAAAACGATTAATATTATAATCACTTTCTGTTGAAAATTTAATATTGTTTTTTCCTATAAAATCAATATTTCCTGAAATTAGATATCCCATTAATTCATATTCTACCATTTTCTTATTTGTCAAATTACTATTCTTATTTAATTCTTGTTTTATTTCAGATGAAAAAGACATTACATTTTCCTTTCCTAACTTAGTTTTGTAATTATTATCCTATCATTTCCATATAAATCTTTTTTGCTATATGTATTTATATATCTTTCTTTATTTTTAATGATTCCTATAACATCTTCTTTTTGATCATAACCAATTTCAAAACATAAATATCCATTAAATTTTAAGTATTTTTCACTCTCATTTATAATTTTTCTGTAAAAGTCCAGTCCATCATACCCTCCATCTAATGCAATTATTGGCTCTTTTTGTACGTCTTTATTTAATTTCTTTATTACTTCTCTTTTTATATATGGTGGATTAGATACTATTACGTCATATTTATCTTCTTTTAAATTTTTAAACAAATCTGATTCTACAAATGTTATTTGATTTTCTACATCATTATTTTTTGCATTTGTTCTCGCTATTTCTAAAGCTTTTTTACTAATATCTACCGCTGTAATTTCACTATTTTCTATATATTTAGCTAATGATATAGCGATTGCTCCACTTCCTGTACATAGGTCTAGAATTTTTTTAGCATTTATTTTTTTTGAAATATTTATAACTTCTTCTACTAATATTTCAGTGTCTGATCTTGGTATTAATACATTTTCATCAACATAAAAATTCATTTTCATAAATTCTTGCATATGCGTAATATGTTGAAGTGGTACGCCACTTATTATTTTTTTTATTGCTTTAAAATAATTTACTTCTTGTCTTAAGCTTAATGTTTGATTATCATATATTAATAAATATTGTCTAGGTTTATTTAATATAAATTGCATTAGAAGTCGTGCTTTTAAGTTTGGTTCTTCTATCCCATTTGTTTTTAAATTAATCATTCCCTTTTTTATTGTTTCTCGTATTGTCATATTAGCACCTTCTTTCTATCCATTTTGCTTTTTTCTATAAAAGTCGCCAAAAATGAAAATTTCTTATTTTGGCAACTTCTAAATTATTCTTCAAAAAACCTTTGAAAATCTTCTTCATTGATTTTTTCTTTTTCTAATAAAGCTTGTGCAATCATATCCAATTTATCTCTGTGTTGTTGTAATAAACTTAATGCATCACTATATGCAATGTCAATCAATTTTTTTACTTCTTCCCCAATCTTATCTCCTATATTTTCACCAAACATTTGCATTTCATAAGGTTCTTTTCCTTGGAAATCAATCGGTCCTAAATTATCACTCATTCCATATTTAGTTACCATATCTCTTGCAATTTTTGTTGCTACTTCTATATCATTACTTGCTCCTGTTGATATATCATTTAATACCAATTTTTCAGCTGCTCTTCCTCCTAATAAAGCTATTAATTTTTCTTGCATTTCTGTTTTTGATATATAATATTTATCTTCGTCTGATTTATACATTGTATATCCACCAGCTACACCTCTTGGTATAATTGATATTTCTTTTACATTTGTTTGTGTAGGTAAATATCTACTTACTACTGCATGTCCCGCTTCATGATAAGCTGTTAATTTTTTATCTTTTTCTGAATATACCCTGCCTCTTTTTTCTAATCCAACTGTTACTTTTTTAACAGCTTCTTCAATATCTAAGTTTTCAATATCTTCATGTTTATTTTTAGTTGCAACAATTGCCGCTTCGTTTAATATGTTTTCAAGTTCAGCTCCTGTAAATCCTGCTGTATCTTCCGCAATACTTTCTAAATTTACGTCATCTGATATTTTCTTATCTCTTGCATGAATTTTCAAAATTTCTAATCTTCCTTTTAAATCAGGAACTGGTATTGTTATTTGTCTATCAAATCTACCAGGTCTAAGCAATGCTTTATCTAACATTTCTGGTCTATTAGTTGCTGCTAAAACAATAATCGTTTCTTCAGAACTAAATCCATCCATTTCAACTAAAAGCTGATTTAAAGTTTGATTGTTTTCTGTTTCTGCCCCACTATTAGATGTCCTTCTAGAACCTATTGCATCAATTTCATCAATAAATACTATACATGGTGCCAGTTTTCTAGCTTTTTCAAATAATTTTCTAACTCTGGAAGCTCCTAATCCTGCAAACATTTCAATAAATTCAGATCCACTCATAGAAATAAAAGGTACATCTGCTTCTCCTGCAATTGCTTTAGCTATCAATGTTTTACCAGTTCCTGGCTTTCCATATAACAATACTCCTTTTGGTACTCTAGCTCCCATTTTTTTAAATTTCTCAGGTTTTTTTAAGAAATCAACAATTTCAATCATTTCTTCTTTTTCTTCATCTAATCCAGCTACATCATCAAATTTGATTTTTGTTTTTCTTTCTGTATCATCATATACTTTGCCTTTTTCTCCCAATCCTTGCATTTTAAATATCATAATAAATAATGCAAGCATTATAGCTGTTGGTAAAATAGACATTATCATACTTGGTATTTGTGCCAAAATACTTTTTGGCTTTTGTATTAATTCCAGTTCATTTCCTTCAGCTACTTTTGATTGAACTAAATTCATAAAACTCTCTGTTTCCGGAACAATTGATGTTTTCTCTTCTTCTACATCTTTTAGTTTTACTTTTACCGTTGTACTACCTGTAGTCATTTCTACTTTTTCTATATTACCATAAGACAATTCTTTTATTAAATCTGTATATGCTAATGTATTTTCATCTTTTTTACTAGTATTTTTTACCCAAAATATACTTACCAAAGCTATAACTATTACAAATAATATTGATAAACCTACTAACAGCATTGATTTTTTATTTTTCTTTTCATTGTTATTTCCCTTATTTTTGCTCATTTTTCCATCCTTCTTCCTTTTTATATAAATTATGCATTTGAGCCTTCTGCTTCATTTTCCAAGTTTTCTTTTTCTTCTTTATCCTTTTTCTTTTGTTCTCTATTATTTTTTTCTTCTTCTTTATCTTTTTTTCTGCGTTCTTCTTTCTCTTTATTATCTTTTTCTTCTTGCTCCATTTCTTTTTTTACAATCGCTTCTGCTTCTGCTATTTTCATCAATTCTAATTGTTTTTTCATAAAATCTGCTTTCAAAATTAAAATTGCTGCCACTAGATAAATTGCTGCCACTGCAACATACATAACTTGGAAATATTCCATATTAAATGTAACAAAAATATTAACTGCCACATATAACATATTTAAAATAACTGACAATGTTAATGCATATGCTGACATATTAAATACAGCTACATATCTCATTTTTATTCTTGCTAATAATGTTGTAATATATCCAAAGAAGCTTAATAATACAACATTTGAAATTATTGTTAATAAATACATAATAAAAGCATAAATAAATATTGTTAAAAATATGCTAACATATAATGTTACTATTTTACTACTATTTGCATAATTAATAACATCCTGCTTTGTAAATTCACTTACTCCAAATGATTCAAAACTTTCCTTATATGTGTAACTTATAGTTCCAACTACTGAAGAATTCTTTAAAATAATTCTGTCTTTTAAGATAATAGCTCCTTCTTCTGCTCCTGTAATATCATTAATATATTGATTTATTTTTTGTTCATCCTCTGTTTTTGTATCTACTATAATCTTTCCTAAAATTGATTTATCTTCTGGAATTATAATTTCATTTTCTGCCTCTACGTTTATTTTGCCATCCTCATATCTAAATTCAGGAAATTCATTTTGAATATAGTTTACTCCTTTTTGTACTATATTATAAGTTTTATACATCATTCCTGCACAAAGTATAACTGTAAGTATAGCTGTTATTCTTGCTAAGTATCCTAAAGCCCTACCTAATCCTTCTGATGCCATATCAGGATATTTTTCTATTTTTGTAATTGAATACCAAACTCTCTTAAAAAATCCTGTTTTTGTTTGCTTTTTTTCTTCTTTTTTCTCTTCTTCCATTTACCTATACTCCCTTCTTATGCTAGAATCTACAAATTTTGGATTTACATTAATTATAACTTTATCCCCTATTTTTATATCACTATTAGATATATTACATATAATATGATAAGTTCCAATTCGTCCTATAATTTCATAATTTTTATCTTTTATTTTTATATAAATTTTTTGCTTTTTAAAAAAATCTTTTATATCTCTTACAATATATCTTAATTTATCAATAGTTCTAAACATGTCTCTATTATTTATTATATTAATTCCATCCATATATCCACATGGAATTACGGCTATCTTAGTTTCCGTTTTGGTTTTGTAAGTATTTGAATATCCCACATTAAATCCTTTTGGTAAATCTTTTATTTCTGAGACTGCTGACTCTAAATAACCTATTTTTTTTAGTCCTACATTATTTTCAAAAGATAATCTTCCTAAAAAAGCTGAACCAATTCTTACAGCATTTAGATGCATTTCTCTATATTTTACAAAAGCAGAAGAATTACATACATGTAACATTCCTGTTTCAATCTTATTCATTTTTAACACTTCAATAACATCAATAAATCTCTTAAATTGTAATTTCGTATATTTTTCATCAAAAAAGCTAATTGAAAAATGAGTGTATGTTCCTTCTATTTTAACATTTTGTATATTTTTTAACGCTTCTACCATTTCATCTCTTTTTGAATATACAAATCCATATCTTCCAAATCCTGTATCAATTTTTAAATGTACTCTTATTGTTTGATTTTCTTCTTTTCCTATTTTCTCTGCAATTATAATATCTTCTTTTGATCCAATGGTTAATATTATTTTATTTTTTACCAATGTTCTTACATCATCTTCTATTGCAGTAGAAGATAACATTAAAATATCTTCTTTGATTCCTTCTTTTCTTAATTTCAATGCTTCTTCCATTGTTGAAACAGCAAACATAGAAATTCCATTATCAATTAAAAATTTTGTATATTCTACAATTCCCATCCCATATCCATTACCTTTTACTACAGCAATAATCTTAACATCTTTTCCTGCATCATCTTGTCCACTTTTTTTTGCATATTCTTTTATTTTATTAATATTGTGTCTTAAATCTTCTTTATTAATAACTAATGTGTTCAATTTTATTACTCCTTATTATTATTTTGCTATTTTTCTTTTTATTTGTCTTATTGTTCTAAATGCTTTTTCTGAAAAACGATATAATTTATAAGTAATTGGTTTAAATGGCATATAAATTTCTCCTATCCATTCAATAAGATCTGCACCAAATCCCTGTTTGAATCTATATAATCCATATTGCGGATGTGTTTTTTCAACATTTCCAACAACACCCCTAAAGTCATATATGTCATCATGTCTTGCAATTGCCATTTTTATCATTTCCCATTGAAGTAAATAATTTGGCATTAAGTTTCTATGTTCATTACTACTTGCACCATATAAATACCATGTTTTGTTTCCATAGAATATTGGTATAACACCTGATATTGGCTTATCTTCATAATATGCCATAAGAAGTTTCATATGATCTGGTCCTAAACAATCATACATTTTTTCAAAGTAAGATAATGGTCTGGTAATAAAGTTATCTCTTTCTCCTGTTGTTAGCATTATTTTATGAAAATCTTTTAAATCTTCTCTTTTTCCTTCTTTTATTACAACTCCCTTCTTTTGTGCTAAACGTACATTATATCTCCACTTTTGTTTAAATCCTGCTAAAATTTCTTCTTCTGTTTTATTCTTTATATTTAATTGCATTACAAACCTTGGTTGAATTTCATCTTTAAAATCTTTTGCATCATCTTTTATTTTATAACCTAAATTAGTAACAATATCTCTAAATGTTTTGTCACTTTTCAAAACGTCTGGTTCTATTCTTAAAACAATAGCATTATATTTTTTTGCTAGTTCTTTTGCTCCATCTGTTATTTGCTTCATTACTGCAATATCATGTATATCACATACTGGCCCTCTTGATGCATACATAATATTTCCAAAAATAGGCATTTTTCGAATCCATACACATAAAGAACCTATAATATTTCCATCTTCATTTTCTGCAAGTATGACTTCTGGCTTCCAATTTGGTTTCTTTACTTCTGCCCACTCTAATGATTGTTGAAAGTTACATCTTTCATTTTCTTCTAAAAATTTTTTATATTCTTTTTTTGATTCTTCACTATCTACAAATCTCATTACTTCTCCTTGTCCAATCGTCGATATTTAAAAAATAGGCTTTTTAAAATCTTCAATTTGTGTCTTTTTTATTATTTACAATACAAACGTATTTTACACTAAATTGCAAAAATTTACAAGTAATTTATATTTAAGTTTTAGTATTTTGTAGAAATAAAATTAAAACTTATATAAAGTTAGTTATAACATTTTACATTTATTTCCTAAAAATACCAAAATTACACACTACATAGATTATATATTCTAAAAAAATATTTAAATAATTAATTATTGTTAAAATTAATATGAGAAATCCTATTTTAGTGGGATTTCTCATATTTTTATTTATTCTCTTCTTTAAACCTTTTAAGCTAATCTTATATCCATTTGCCTCAAATCTCGAAATTAGTTTTTAAATCACATTTTAAAACTAATTTAATATAAATTTTTTTCAATACAAATATATTGTTGTATTTCTATAAAAGCATAAATTTTTACGAAGTTCCTTTAAAAATTTTTATAAATTATTTTACAACTATATTAACTAATTTTTTAGGTACAACTATTTCTTTTACAATAGTTTTTCCATCTATTCTCATCTTTACATTTTCAATTTTTTTTGCCGTCTCTTTCATTTCCACTTCAGTATACGAAACTGGTACTTGTACTTTTCCTCTTAATACACCATTGACTTGTACTACCATTTCATATGTATCATTCTCTAATTTTGATTTATCGTATGTAGGCCATGATTCATATGCAATTGTTTCTTTATTATTAAACACTTCACTCCATATTTCTTCTGTAATATGTGGAACAATTGGATTCATTAATTTGATAAAATTTTTAGCATATTCCAAATTCCATGATTTTTCTTTATAAACTGCATTTACAAATATCATCATTTGTGAAATTGCAGTATTAAAATTTAATGTTTCATAATCATCCGTTACTTTTTTTACTGTTTGATTATATATTTTATCTAAATTTGGATTATCTTTAAATTCTCTTTTTTCTTCATGATATAATCTCCAAACACGATCCAAGAATTTTTTTATACCTCTAACTGCTTCATCATTCCATGGTTTGTCAGCCTCAAGTGGTCCCATAAACATTTCATACATTCTAAGTGTATCTGTTCCATATTGCTTTTCTATATCATCTGGATTTACCACATATTTTGGAAAACGTTTGCCCATTTTTATACCATTTGAGCCTAATATCATACCTTGATGAACAAGCTTCTTGAATGGTTCTTTAACACTAACCAACCCTTGATCAAATAAGAAATTATTCCACATTCTAGAATATAATAAATGTCCGACTGCATGTTCTGGACCTCCTATGTATAAATCTACTGGCATCCAATGTTCAATTAATTTTGGATCAGCAAACATTTTATCATTTTTAGGATCTAAATATCTTAGAAAATACCAACTTGATCCAGCAGAGCCTGGCATTGTAGATGTTTCTCTAACACCTTTCACTCCATTTATTTCAACACTTTTCCATTCAACAGCGTTTTCTAATGGTGCCTTACCATTTTTTCCCTTATAATCATCCATCATTGGTAGTGTTAATGGTAACTCGCTATCTTTAAGTACTACATCTTTTCCATTCTCTAGATGAACAATTGGAATAGGCTCTCCCCAGAATCTTTGACGTGCAAAAATCCATTCTCTTATATGGTAATTATTTTTTCTTTTTCCACACCCCATTTTAACTAGTTTTTCTGTAATAGCCTTTTTGGCTTCTTCAACAACTAATCCTGTAAATTCTTCACTATTAATTAATTTGCAATTATTATTTAAATAATCTTTTTTTTCAAAAGCACATTCTTTAGTATCACGACCAGCTATTACTTGAATCATAGGCAAATTGTATTTTTGTGCATATTCAAAATCTCTTTGATCATGACTTGGAACCGCCATAACAGCCCCAGTACCATAAGTAGCTAAAACAAAATCTCCTAAAACTATTGGCACTTCTTTACCATTAACAGGATTAATTGCAAATATTCCTTCCAACTTAACACCACTTTTGATTTTATTAAGTTCTGTCCTGTCGAAATCTGATTTTTTTGCAGTTTTTTCTCGATATTTGACTACTTCATCCCAGTTTTTTATTCTATCTTTTAATTTATCCACTAATTCATTTTCAGGTGCCAACACCATAAATGTAATACCATATATAGTTTCTATACATGTAGTAAATATTGAAAATTTGCCACCATCTTTAATTTTAAATTCAACTTCTACACCTTCAGATTTTCCAATCCAATTTCTTTGCATCTCTTTTGTAGATTCTGGCCAATCAAGTTCATTTAATCCATTTAATAGTTTTTCAGCATATGCAGGCATATCTATAATCCATTGTTTCATATTTTTACGTACTACAGGATATCCTCCTCTTTCACTCTTACCATCTATAACTTCGTCATTCGCCAAAACAGTACCTAATTCTTCACACCAATTAACTGGCATATCTATTTGTTTAGCCAATCCAGCCTCATATAGTTTTTTGAATATCCATTGAGTCCATTTATAATAGCTAGGATCACTAGTAGATATTACTCTATCCCAATCATATGAAAATCCTAATCTTTCTAATTGACCTTGGAATGTTTTGATATTTTTTTGTGTAAATTCAGCAGGATGATTTCCTGTTTGTATTGCATATTGTTCAGCAGGAAGACCAAAAGAATCATATCCAATTGGATGCAGAACATTATATCCTTGCATTCTCTTCATACGTGATATTATATCTGTTGCAGTATAACCTTCAGGGTGCCCTGCATGAAGCCCCACACCAGATGGATATGGGAACATATCAAGTGCATAATATTTAGGTTTTGAAAAATCCCATATATTAACTTTAAATGTATTGTTTTCTTTCCAATAATTCTGCCACTTTTTTTCTATTTCTGTAAAATTATACATTTTATATCTCTCCTTTTATTATTTGGTAGTGTAAACTAATTTTATATTATATTTAGTTACACGCCTGTATTTTCAAGGTTTATATCATTTTTTACAATAAAAAATGATCTCCCCTTTTTTTATGGTATAATTGTTACAATGAATAACCAATAATTACCATAAAGGAATGGTGTATCATGTATACAATTATACCTCTATTACTAGCTCATATTCAAGAGCTAAATAAACAAATTTTATTTTTATTCAAATTTATTGTTAAAAATATACCTTTAAACTTAGAAAAATCTAAAGATGATTCTTTGTTTTCTCCTAAATACAATAAATTAAAAGTTGATAAATTGCCTTTGATTAAAGTTCCTGAAAAGAAAGATTAAAAGCAACTTTTAAATCAATATCTTAAAGAACATGATAAGCCTTTGAAACCTATATTAAATCTCGTGGTAAAAATCCTGTTCCTAATGATGCTCACTGGCTTATTACAACTTTTTAAGACTACATTCTTACACCTACTGGAAACCATTAAATGAAGTGCCAGAACTAGAAAAAGCTGAACTTATGCCTGCTAAATGGCAAATATTAATTGAACTTTCTCAGCAATTAATCATCAAACAACAAAAAACTTAATTTACTGTAACTTCATACTTTACCTTACTTCGGCTTAACCAACTTAAAATGCATTTACACCTTGCAAGTGACCACTTGACAAAGCATTTACAAATATCGTTAAAATTGTTTAGTCTGAAGTATTATTTATCATGCTTTTTTTGTATATTTTTAACTTTTCAATGTGCTTTTACTTTAAATATTATATCATGTTTGAAGTGGATACTTTTGTTACTTTGCTCAACGCCATAAGCTTTCTGGTACCACGGGTATAACCTGTGGTTTACCACTAAAGTTAATAAAAATAAGCCAACTAAGTCGACTTTTACTGGAGCAGTTAAGCAACAGCTTACGAACTATAACACTCTCTTTCTAAAAACATTATATATGAAATCTTCTTAAAATTCAATGGGAGTATGGAGAATTTTGTTATTTTATAGTATAATAAGTTTAAATTTAAGCCAATTATTAAAGGAGATATTTAATGAACGAAATAAAAGAATACAATGACTTATCAATAAATAAATATGGTACAATTGAATGGATATTTAGATTCTTATTTAAATAGAGATGAAATTGAAGTTATTAATAAAAATATAGACATTCTAAATAAGAAACTGGAAGATTTTAATATATTTAAGTATAGGATTATAAATAGATATAAAATTAGAAATTTAATTGTGAAAGTTCTTTCAGAAGAAAAAGACGATTTTATAGAAATTGCTGTAGATTTATTAAATTTGTCAGAAGACAATTTTGAAAATATTATAGATGGATTTATGAAACTAACAAAAAATGATATTGATGTATTATACTATAATCTTTGGAAAAAACGTGGAGTAGATTACGCAATAGAAATAAAAGGAAATTTGACTGATAAAGACGAAATTGAAAGAGCACTAAAACAAATAGAATTTGATGGCAAATATGCCATTAGTTCATCCTACTTACAATGAAAACATTTATAACATATATTTAGATAAGATATTTACTAATGCATCATATCGAGATGATTGGAATAAATTCTTAGAAGATATAGAAAATAGTTAAAGGAGAATAATAAAAATGAGTAAATATTATGACAATATTAGCAAAGAAATAAAAGATTATTTTGAAATTTTAGAACCAAATTTCCCAGAATGGTTAAATGAATATATAGATACAAAAGAATTATTATCACAGCAATATATTAGTGTTACTTGTGGCACTATTTATTCAGACTTATTTGAAAGCGATTTTTTCTTTTCAAGTCTATACCATTCTGTTGCAGTTGCTTTAATTGTTTGGCATTTTACACATGATAAAAAACAAACTTTATCTGGATTATTTCACGATATAGCAACACCTGTATTTAAGCATTGTATAGATTTTCTTAATGGAGATTATATGACTCAAGAATCAACAGAAGATTTGACAACAGAAATAATAAAAAATTCAAAAGAAATTATGACCTTATTAAAAAGAGATAATATTAAAATATCAGAAATAGATAATTATCATTTATATCCTATTGCTGATAATGATACACCTAAATTATCTGCTGATAGATTAGAATATTCACTATCAAATGCTTTATTTACTTATAGATTATTAGATTTAGAAATCATTAAAGAAATATATGATGATATTGAAATACAAACTAACGAAGAAAAAGAAATTGAATTAGGATTTAAAACTAAAAAAATTGCTAGAAACTTTGTTAAGGTTACGAGCCGATTATCCGTTATATATCGTGAAGATAGAACTAGATATTCTATGCAATTAATTGCTGATATTCTAAAAAAATTAAGTGATGAAAACAAAATTTCTAAAAAGGATTTATATGAATTAAAAGAAAGTGAAGTAATAGATATTATAGAATCTTCTAAATATAATGATATTTTTAATATTTGGAGAAATGCTAAAAAAGTAAAAACATCAAAAGAAGAACCTCAAAATGTTTATTATGTACATCATGGAGCAAAGATTAGATATATTGATCCACTATTTAATGGTGAAAGGATTTCAAAGTGTTGTAAAATTGCTAACAAAATGATAGAAAATAATTTATCTTACGATATGAATAATTATGTATATTTAGATTTTAATTTCTGATAATAAAGGGTATGGGAATTCCCATACTAGAATTTATGCGGGAGTATAAATTCAGTGCTGGCTAGACAAAAACTTTATTCAAAAATCAAGAAAAATATAAAAAGAGGATTAAATTATTTTGATAATTTTTTCCTCTTTCTTCGATAAAATAAAAACTCACAAACAATTAAGTCCGTAAGCTATATTCAAATGGAGCGATTACGGAGCAGGTATGCGAAAAAATATATCTGCAAATAGTAATGCTCTTTTTTATATAATTCGATTTATATGATTATAATTTAACATAGTTTTTAACTTTTATCAATAGAAAAGAATTTTTTTGTAATTTTTCTAAATATTTTATAAAATTATGGTAAAATATAGAAAATAGTATAGGAGATTATAATATATGGATTATGAAAGATTGCCTGTTATTTTAAAAAGATATTCTTTTATTGAAAAAATGAGAGTTTTACAATATTATTCAAAGCAAATTATGAATATTAATGGGATAGAATTAACTTCAGGACAACCAATGGCGTGGGAACTTGAAACTTTCTTATTATTTGCAGTCAAAGCAGATGAATATAACGATAATGATTTTAAAGGTAAAAATATAAATAAATTTATTGAAATGATTAATTGTATAAAGGAGCATCAACATCCTACTTTGGTTAATAAAATTGGAACAATTGAATTTGCTGACTTTTTGTTAATTGCACTTGGTTCTACACAATTTGATATTCAAACTTACAATATATATAAATATTATAGATATAATTATTTTTTTACATATGTTTCAGATAAAATTGATATGAAAAAAGAATTTTATAAAAAATTTAATGTTGATTATAATTCTTTTTTAGAATTAGGGTCTATTTTAAGTTTCTTTTGTTCATTAAAAGTTAATTTAGACCCTCAAATATTAAGATATATTATTTTAAAATATTCAAAAGCAACAAGTTTACTAAGACTTTCTAGAGAAGCTTTTCAAAAAGAAATAGATAAATTTTCTGATAGCATACACGATTATTTATATTGTGTTAGACCTTCATACGTTTATCCATTCATAGAATATAATGGAATAGTCAATTTACCATTACCTCATTGTATTCCAAGAGCTATAACAGATTCACTTTTATATAGATTAACAGATTCTAATTCAGAGCTTAGAAGTTTATTTGGAAAGAATGTATTAGAAGATTATCTATTTGAAATACTAAATAAATCTTTTTTGTTTGACGAAGTCTTGAAAGAGCAATGTTATAAAAAGAAACATAATGCTTTAAAAACCTCTGATGTAATGTGTAGGAAAAATGATAATTATATTTTTTTTGAATGCAAATCTACAGTTCCTTATGCTAAAACAAGATGTTTAGATGAAAATTATATCAAACAAGAAATAGATAAAATTAGCAATTATGTACTTCAATTATATAAACAAGTACGTTTAGATTTTAAAAATATTTATAATTTTTTTGAGAACGATAAGGAAGTTATATTTGATTATAACAATTGTTTTGGAATAGTAGTACTATTAGAAGAATCCTATATTAGAAGGGAGCTTATATATAAAGATGTAGCAAAAAAATTAAATATAGACACAAGTGGTGATTTGTATAATTGGATTATAAATCATATTAAAATATGTAATTTATATGATATAGAGAGATATGTTTTTACTAATACAGATATTATAAAAGCATTAAAAAAGCAAATAAAAACAAAGTCACCATATGACTATGCTCTATCAAATTCTAATACTAATTCTATACTAAAAAATGATAATGTATATTCTTTCAAAAAGAATATTATTAACAGCATAAGAGAAATTACTGATGAACTAGTTAAGGTTGGACTTTTGAAAAAAAATTAAGTATATTTTATCAAAGTGAAAGTGTAGATTTATCTGATTTTTCATAAGTTATTTACAATATTATAGAATAGTTTTACAATTTTTTAAACAAATATTGATTTTAAAACCTTTGTTTGGTATAATAACTAAAATAAATCGTTATACCATTAAAAAAAGGAGGTTAAAATATGGCAGAATTAAGTGTTTTAAATCAAAAGATATCTTATATAAAAATTGACGATGAAGACTATATATCTATTACTGATATGCTAAAATCCAAAGATGGTGACTTTTTTGTTTCGGATTGGCTAAGGAATAGAAATACTATTGAGTTTTTAGGTATTTGGGAAGAAATTCATAATCCTAATTTTAATTATGGCGAATTCGCCATAATTAAAAGTCAAGCTGGTTTAAATAGTTATAAATTAAGTGTAAAAGAATGGACAGAAAAAACAAATGCAATAGGAATAATGTCAAAAGCAGGAAGATACGGTGGAACTTATGCTCATAAAGATATTGCATTTGAGTTTGGAATGTGGATTAGTCCTAAGTTTAAACTATTGTTAATAAAAGAATTTGAAAGACTAAAAGCAGAAGAACAAAAACAAATAGGCTGGAATGCTAAAAGAGAACTTTCAAAAATTAATTATAGAATACATACTGACGCCATAAAGAATAATTTACTACCTAAAGAATTAACTAAAAATCAGATAAACTTTGTTTATGCAGAAGAAGCTGATGTATTAAATATGGCATTATTTGGTATGACTGCAAAAGAATGGCGTGATAAAAATCCCGAGCTTAAAGGAAATATAAGGGATTATGCAACAATGAATGAATTGATATGTTTAGCAAATTTAGAAAACTTAAATTCTGTTTTTATAAACGAAGATTTAAAACAATCGGAAAGACTTGAAAAGCTAAATAAAATTGCAATATCGCAGATGCAAATTTTAAATGATGCAGATATTAAATATTTAAAATAACAATAGTTCTTATATTATAAATAACAAGCCCCTAATAAAAACAATAACGTTTATATTAAGGGCTTATATAACTTAGATTATAAAAATACAAGAAGGGTTCTTCATATATACGTAATTAAAAATTAAATTCTATCAATCACATCAATACCTAGTATATTCAAACTAATTTTAATAACATTACCTATTGATTTTACTAATTGTAATCTCATACATTTTATATCTTCATTTTCTGCATTTAAAATTGAATAATCATGATAATAATTAGCAAATGACTTGGTTAAATCATATACATAGTTACATATTAGATTAGGTGCTAACTTCTCTGAAGCATTTGACATTACATTCTTAAAATTATCTAACTTTTGTACTAAACTCATTTCAACATCTTCTTTTAATAGTTCATATTTCTTTTCAGTCATATTCACATTATTAGCTTTTTCTAATAATGAAATAATTCTTGCATAATTATATTGTATATATAAACTAGTATCACCATTAAAATTCATAGCTTCTTCAATATTAAAAATAATATTCTTTTCTAATGAACTTTTCAAAATTGTGTATTTTACTGTCCCATAGGCAATTTTTTTTGCTTTTTCAATATCTATAATTTCATCTCTTTTTTGTAATTCCTGTTTAGCTTTTTCTAATACTTCATTCATAAAATCTTTTAGTAATACAACTGTTCCATTTCTTGTTGACATTTTCCCATCAGGTAAAAGAACAAATGAATAATGAACAACCTCTGGTTCTTTATACCCCAATAAATCCAGTGCAGCAGTAATTTGTTTAAAATATACTCTTTGATCTTCTCCTAAAATAACTATATTTCTATCTTTTCCAATTTTATCTTTATAAATTGTATATGCAATATCTCTTAATGGATATAGTGAAGTTTTATTTGATCTTGCTACACATAGAACAGGACATCTTACAGGAATATTATATGCTTCTTGATTAATGGCTAATCTTCCATCTTCTGCTTCAAATAACATATTTGTTTCTTTCAAATCGTTTAATAATTTTTCAATATCTCCATTTAATATAAAGTCAGATTCGCAATCAAAATAATCATAATAAATACCTAATTCTTTAAATATCTCGGTTTGTCCATCTACACAAATTTTTACTAATTTTCTAAATTCTTCTATTATTGTTTTATCTCCATTTTCAAGTTTATCCAAAATATCAAACACTTCTTTTTCTAGTTCTTGGTTTTCTTTAATTTCCTTGTTCATTTCAACATACATTTGTAATAAATCTTCGAAATCAAATTTATCTTTTTTTCTACCTGCTATTACTAGCATTGCAATTTGTTTTCCAATATCATTTACAAAATAATGAACTTCAACATCATAATCGTTAAATTTCAATATATTAACTATTGAATCGCCTAGAATTGCATTTCTTGCTCTACCTATATGAGGAGATGCATTTGGATTTATGCTTGTATGTTCTACAAGAGTTTTCTTTCCAACACCATTGTGTGTGGAACCATATTTTTCTCCTTCTAATTCAATTTTTTCTAATACATTCTTTATATAAATATCCTTTTTTATATAAATATTAAGAAAACCTCCAATAACCTCACTTTTTTCAATATAATCTAAATTTAACTGTTCTTTAATCTTTGTTGCAATATTTTCTGGCTTTTCCTTAAATTCATTTGCAAACTTAAAGCATGGTAATGAAAAATTCCCTCTACTAATTGATTCATTTTTCACAATTATTTTGTTAATTTCATAAAAATCTTTTTCTAATATCTTAGATATTTCTTTACAAATTTCTTCTTCAATATCCATCACAATTCCTCCTAATTTTTAAATTCAAAATGTTTCTATAAGCTCAAAAAATCTCTAGGGATAATCCCTAGAGACGATATATATTCGTGGTACCACTCTATTTTATTAATATATTACTATATTAAACTTATAACGTACATTTATACGTTTGTGCTATAACAGGCACCCCTGTAATAACCTACTATTATTTCGGCTATTCATCTCCAGAGCTCTTTTCATTAAATCTTTACACATTCCTTCTCAGCTTACAGGAATTTCTCTGTAATGATATTACATTTAACTACTCTTTCTTTCATTGACTTTAATTATATAATATTTATATTTTAACATAAAGAAAATATATTTGTCAATTTGTATTATGTCAATTTGCTAAATCAGTATCTGTTAAGTAATTCGTGGCAAAATTTTTATCCATAAATTTTGCATATGTTTTTGGATTAAATTTTTTATTTTAAATTTTATTATATTGTAACATTAAATTTAATTTAAGGGAATATTCCGTGATAAAAAAATTATTACTGCTTCGCGAGCAACTCAAAGAAGACTGTAATACTAGCAAATTTACTACCCTTTATTTTCCTTCGTAAATTTGCCTAATTTTTTTATCACAGTTTATCTATATACTAACTCACTTATTGCTTTATTTTCTAATATTTTCTTTAAGTTAGGGTATCCCTCTAAACTACCTTGTTTAAATGTATATACTTTTTTTACTTTTTCTTTTTCATATTGTTTTATTTCTTCTCCTAATTTTTGTACTATATTCCAAACTCCGACTCCACTTATTGATAACCCAGTCATTTTACTTATCATTTCTGCACATACTCTATATGACACTTCTGATATGTTTTGAGCAACTAATTCTATTATTCCTCCCGATACTTGTCCTATTTCTTTTATATTTAATATTTCATCCGTTAGATATACACATTTATTTTTACCATTCTCTTGTTTTTGTATATATTTAGTCCTTGTATATTCTACTAATCCTGTTTTGGCTTTCAATGTTGTTGTTTCTTTTCCTTTATGTCTGAACTCCTTGGTATCTTTACTATCCATTATCTTCTTATCATATTCTTCTAGCATATTTCTTAATATCTCATTTGCAAATTCACATGCAATTTTAAAAGCAATTTCTTCTAAATCCTTGAAACTTATTGTTTCTTTTGCTAAAATATTTTCAAGCATTAAAATACCTCCTGTATTTTTGATCTTTCAACCAAATTATACACAAGGTATTTATGTTTGGCTAGTCTTTTTGACTAGTCTTATTTTTTATTATATTTTGCCACGAAAAATTTAACTCATATCTGTCTTTTGCTCTCAAAAAGACAAAAAAAGAAGCCGATTAAATCGACTTATATTCTCGTGAATGACATTCACTTTTGGCTTTCTTGAACTCTAGTAGTACCAATACTTTTAAAGAGTTCGACGAAAACGCATTATGGAGCAGGTAGTGGGAATCGAACCCACGTCATCAGCTTGGAAGGCTGAGGTTCTACCATTGAACTACACCTGCAAAGTTTTCCTCCTGACAATTATAGATTATAAATGTTTTTTACTATTTTGTCAATAGTAATATCAAAATTTTTTAATTTTTTATTTTTTGATTCTTCTTCGCAGCATCAACTAATCCCACAAACAATGGTGCTGGCTTATTTGGCCTAGATTTTAATTCTGGGTGAAATTGTCCTGCTATAAAATATGGATGTTCTTTTTGATCTATCTCTACAATTTCTACTAACAAACCATCTGGTGAAGTTCCTGAAACTTTTAATCCAGATTTTTCTAATATTTCTCTATAATCATTATTATATTCATATCTATGTCTATGTCTTTCAGAAATTTCTTTTTTTCCATATAACTTATATGCTAAACTTTCTTCTTTTAACAAACATGGATAAGCTCCCAAACGCATTGTTCCACCTTTTTTATCAATACCTTTTTGTTCTTCCATAATATGTATCACTGGGTTTTTAGTGGTTTCATCAAATTCAGCAGAATTAACGTCTTCTAGTTTTAACACATTTTTTGCAAATTCCACTACTGCCATTTGCATTCCTAGACAAATTCCCAAGAATGGAATTTTATTTTCTCTAGCATATTTAATAGTCTCTATTTTTCCTTCAATTCCTCTATTTCCAAAACCACCTGGCACAACAATTCCATTATATCCAGACAGTGTATCTTTTGCATTTTCTTTTGTTATTTTTTCAGAATCTACTAAATCAATTTTTACTTTTACATGATTAGCAAAACCCGCATGATATAAACTTTCAATAACTGAAATATATGAATCTTCTAGTTTTATATATTTTCCTACTATTGCTATTTTTACTATATCGTTTTCATCTATTTTTCTTATATCTTCTATCATTTTCTCCCATTTAGAATTATCAGGAATATATTTTTCTAATTTCAAATAATTACAAACTTCTCTTGCTAATCCCTCTTCTTCTAGCATTAATGGAACAGCATACAAGCTATCTGCTGTCTTATTTTGAATAACACTTGTTTTTCTTACATTGCAAAATAATGATAATTTTTCTCTAATGCTTTCTGGTATATCTGTTTCTGTTCTACAAACTAATATATTAGGCTTAATTCCCAAACTCTGTAATTCTTTTACAGAATGTTGTGTTGGCTTTGACTTTATTTCATTTGATCCAAATATATATGGCAATAAAGTAACATGAATATAAAGAACATCTTCTGGATTTTTTTCTAGTCCTACTTGTCTAATTGCCTCTATAATAGATAAACCTTCTATATCTCCTACTGTTCCGCCTATTTCTGTTATTACAATATCTGTGTCTGTATTTTCAAATCCATATATTTTTTCCTTAATTTCATTTGTTATATGTGGAATTACTTGTACTGTTTTTCCTAAATATTCTCCTTTTCTTTCTTTTTCAATAACATTAGAATATATTTTTCCCATTGTAACACTTGAATTTTGGGTTAAATTCTCATTTATAAATCTTTCATAATGACCTAAATCTAAATCTGTTTCTGCTCCATCATCTGTAACAAAAACTTCTCCATGTTCATATGGATTCATTGTCCCTGGATCTACATTGATATATGGATCAAATTTTTGTATAGTTACCTTATATCCTCTATTTTTTAATAATCTTCCTAGAGATGCTGCTGTAATTCCCTTTCCTAATCCTGATACAACTCCACCTGTTACAAATATGTATTTTGTATTCATTCTCTTCCTCCTATTTTTTCCTAATATATAAAAAAAGATTAAAAAAATGACCTATAAATTTGGTTTTTTTTTAATCTATTATTAGTTTACCACTTATATATATAAATTACAAGTATTACTACTAATTAAATTAATATTTATTAAGTGCTATTATTTCTATTTAAAAATAGCACTTAATCTCAATACCTTATTTTTTTATTGATAATATTTTGTATTTCATAATTCCTGCAGGTGCATTAACTTCTACAACATGATTTTTTCTTGCTCCAAGTAATGCTGCTCCTAAAGGTGATTCATTTGATATCTTATTTTCTGCTAAATTAACTTCTGTTGAACCAACAATTGTATATTCAATTTTTTCATCAAATTCCATATCTAACACTTTTACAATATTTCCAACTTGAACTGTTTCTGTATCAATATCTTTTTCATCTATAATTTTTGCATGTCTTATTTTATTTTCTAATTCTGCAATTTTCACTTCATTTTCAGCTTGTGCTGTTTTTGCTTCATCATATTCAGAGTTTTCTGATAAATCTCCAAATCCTAATGCAACTTTTATTCTATCAGCTATTTCAGCTCTTTTTTCTGTTCTTAAATAATTTAATTCTTTTTCTAAGTTATCAAATCCTTCTTGTGTTAATATAACTTCTTTTTCTTCCATGTTATTATCTCCTTTCGGTTAAAAAATCTTTTAATATATTACGGCAAAAACTAAAATTTGTCAAGCAAATTCACATTAAATTTTAGTCTTTCATCAATTTTTTAGCACCTTTCATATAATCTAGTCCTGAAAAAATTGTTGCTATTGTTTGAATAATCATCATACCTGTTACTATTATATTTAAAATTAAATCTCCACCTTGTAATGTTCCTGAAAAGCATTCTCCAAATGGATTCAAATCAACAAAAGCTAAAATAATTGCTATCATCTGAGTAACTGTTTTTAATTTTCCCCATTTTGAAGCAGCTATCACCTTTCCGCCTTTTTCAACTGCAACTAACCTATATCCTGAAACCATAAATTCTCTAGTTAAAACAATTATTGGAATCCATGCTGGCAATTTAGTCATTTCTACTAACATAGTCATAGCAGCTAAAACTAGTATTTTATCTGCTAATGGATCTAAAAATTTTCCAAAAGTTGTTATTTGATTGTTTTTTCTAGCTAAATATCCATCTAACTTATCTGTTATAGATGCTAATATAAAAATTAAATCTATAATAATCCACGAAATTGGTATTCCTGAAATAGTTCCTGTAATTCCTAAAAAAGGTATTATTACCATAATTGGTACTAATATTATTCGAAATATTGTTAGTTTATTTGGTAAGTTCATTTTTTCTCCTTTCGCCCTTATACTTTTATTTCTTAATTATTCTATACATTATTTAGCCATCTCAATTGCTTTTTGCAATTGTGTATCATCTTTTTCCTCTACTTTTAAAACATTCTTTACACTATCTGGCAATTTTACTTCTTCATCTGGTTCAATTCCAACTTTATTTATTTTTGTTCTATTTGGTGTCAAATATTCTTCTGATGTTATTTTTAATCCACTACCATCTGGCAATGTTAATAATTGTTGAATTACTCCTTTTCCATATGTTTTTGTTCCTACTATTTTTGCTTTTCTATTGTCTTTTAAAGCTCCTGCTAATATTTCTGATGAACTAGCTGTATTTTCATTTGTTAATAAAATTATTGGCATATCTATAATAGGATCCTTTTCTGCTTTTTCTACTTTCTCTTTGTTGTTTTTATCTACTTCATATAATATAACATCATCTTTGTTTAATATATAATCTGCTATCTGCAATGCTTCGTCAACAATTCCTCCACCATTGTTTCTTAAATCTATAATTAATGACTTAATTCCTTGTCTTTGTAATTCCTCAAATTTAGCTTTAAATTCATCTGCAGTTCCTTCATCAAAAGAAGAGAACTCTATGTATCCTATATTATTTTGTAACACTTTACCTTCTACTGGATTTACTTTTATGCTTTCTCTTTTCAATTCAAACTCTTTAGTTTCTGTACCTCTTAAAATTTCCATTTTTACAGTTGTTCCTGCTTCTCCTTTTATTTTATTAGAAGCTACTGACATGTCCTCTGCTGTATAAGATACACCATCTACTGAGATTATCAAATCTCCTGGTAAAATTCCTGCCTTTTCTGCTGGACTTCCTTTAATTGGTGATAATACCATTATTTTATTAGACTCTGTATTTTTTACCATATAAATACCAATTCCAACAAAATTTCCAGTTGCATCTGCCATATAATCGTCCATATCTTCTTTGGAAATATATTCAGTATAAGGATCATCTAAGCCTTCAATATAGCCTTTTATAGCTCCTTCTTTTAATTTTTCTTCGTCTATATCTCCTAAAAAATATTTGTCAATTAATCTTCTATATTTGCTTAACTCACTTGTTATATCTCCATTATTTTCTGAAGAAACAACTAACTGTTTTCCAAAATTACTGTTAGTAAAATATTGATACATTCCTATTGATGTTACTAAAAAAGTTATAAATGCAACAAGCACTATAAGCATTATAATTTTATAAGCTCTAAATCTTTTCTTTTCTTCCATTTATTTCCTCCAAATTTATAAACTAACTGGGCGGAATTTTTCCGCCCATATAACTTTATTATATGTACTTTATTATTTTTAATTACTATGGTAAATAATTACGCGGATCCACTCTATTAGAATAAGTTCCTGGACTTGTTCTAACCTCAAAATGCAAATGTGGTCCTGTTGAATTTCCTGTAGATCCTACATTCATAATTTGTTGTCCTTTTTTTACTGTTTGACCAGCTGAAACCTTTCTAGATCCATCTTGTCCATGTGCATATAAAGTATATAAACCATTATAATGTGCAATAATAATATAATTTCCATAACTTCCATTTAATCTTGTAGATGTTACTACATATCCATCTGCTACCGCATATACTGGAGCGCCATTAATTCCTGCTGCACCAAAATCCACAGCGCCATGATATTGACCACTAGAATAATACATTCCTGTTGTGATATAACTATTTACTGGTTTTATAAAACCTGATGAACTTGTTGTACTTCCACTTCCAGAAGAACCACTTCCACTTCCACTATTACCACCAGATTGTTGTTGTCTTTTTGCATCCTCTTGTGCCTTCTTTATTGCTACTTGAGCTGCTTTTATTTGACCATCTATAGATTTATTTGCTTGGTTTAATTCATCTATTTGTTCTTGTAATTTCTTTTCATCTTCTGATAATTGAGCAACTTGTTTATTTTTTTCATCTTTAGCAGTTTTCAATTGAATAGACACACTTTGTTTACTTGCTTTTGATGTATTTAATTCATTTTTACTATTTTCCAAATCTATTTTAGCTTTTTCTATTTCTTCTTTTTGTTTTTGTATTTTATCTAGTAATTCTGTATCATTTGTAGTCAATTCTGTTACTAAATAATAATTAGAAATTAAATCTGTAAGGCTGTTTGAAGATAATATAAAATCCAAATAAGAAGTTTCTCCCGCTTCTTGGATTGCCACAAGTCTTGAATTCAATAATTCCTGTTGTTTAGTATAATCTTCCTGTGCTTTATTTAATTTTTCTTGTGATTCTTGAATTTTATTATTTAATTCTTCTATTTTTGTATCTAATTCATCAATTTGCGTTTCATAATCTGAGATTTGAGTATCTAGCTTTTCTACTTCTTGCACTGTTTTATTTTTTTCAGCTGTTACCTCATCTTTTTTCTCCTTTGTTTCATCAATTTTATCTTGGTTTTGTTCTTTTTTATTATTTAATTGATTAATATTAGATGTTGCCAAAACTGTACCTTGTAACACTACAATCCCTATAATTATTATCCCTAATATTTTTAAACTTAATTTTTTCATAAGTTCCTCCTATTTTTATTTTTGGTATATCTCTTTTTTAATTTTGTACTGTATTTTGTGTTTCATTTGTATTCGAATCTTGTTCTTCTTGTTCTGTTTTTGTTCCTGGTATCAAACCATTAGTAATATATGGCATTGGATCTGTAACAACTCCATTTAGTCTTACTTCAAAATGTGCATGTGGTCCTGTTGAATAACCTGTAGAGCCAACCTTTAATATAGATTCTCCTCTTTTTACAACTTGTCCTACTTGTACTAAAATTTCTGATCCATGTGCATATAATGTAGATACTCCTCCTCCATGATCAATTATAACCATATTTCCATAAGCACTATTATATCCAGCTTTTGTTACAATTCCATCATTCGCTGCAATAAAATTAGCTCCTAAAGGTGCACTAATATCAACACCTGTATGTAATTTATATACTCCAGTAATAGGATGAGTCCTCATTCCATATTTAGAACTTATTCTTGTATATCCTGGAACTGGCCAAGCTAATTCACCACCTATATATTGTGTATCTATACCATCTCTTGCAATAGCAAGTATTTCAGCATTTATTTCAGCAAATCTAGTATTATACTCATCTATTTTTTCTTGAATTGATTTTTCTTGATCTGACAATTTAGAGATATAATTTTCCCTTACTGTTTTTGTATTTTCTAATATTTTTGCTGTTTTTGTTTGATTTACTTTTATATTGCCTAGTTGTTCTCTATCTTTTTCCAATTTATTTTTAGCTAGTTCAATTTCTTCCTTTTTTCCTTGCATATCTTCTAATAACTCTGTATCTTTTGTTGCTAATTCTGTAATTAGGAAATAATTGGATAAAAAGTCTGAAATATTTTTAGAGCTTAAAATAACATCTAAATATTGAGTATCACTTGATTCATAAACTGCAATTAGTCTATTATCTAATAACTCTTTTTGTTTTTTATAATTTTCCTCTGCTTCTTTTAGTTTAGCTTCGACTTCATCCATTGAAGTTTGCAAATCTGCAATTTTAGTGTTTAACTCATCTAATTCTTGTTGTGAAGTAGATATTTTTTCATCCAATTTTTGAACTTGTTGTAAATTTTCTGACAACTCACTTTGTACTCCATCTAGTTGTTCATTTGCGTCATTTAACTGATTTTGCAATTCTTCTCTTTGTGTTTGTAAATCTGTTGCTGTATCTTCTGCGTGTACATATGGAAATACGCAAAAACTACAGATTGCAAAAGCTAAAACAATACATAAAATTTTACGCATGTTTTCTCCTTTATACTTTTAAATATTTTCTCATAGAAATAACACTTCCTAGAGCTCCTATTCCTATTCCTAATAGCATATATACAAATATGATAGAATTAAACATATCTGCAAAACTAATTAGACTCATGTTAATTACTTGCATAAATTGTGAATTTACTAACTGTTCTGCTAAGAAGCTATAAGCCACACCAACAATAACAATAGAAATTATACTTGCAAATATTCCAATAATCATACCTTCAACAATAAATGGCCATCTAATAAATCCATTTGTCGCTCCAACATATTTCATAATTGAAATTTCTTTTCTTCTCGCATGAACTGTAAGTTTTATAGTATTAGCTATAATAAATATAGATATTACTATCAATAACATTAAGATTACTCCTGTTACTATCTTTATTCCATTTGCCAAATTAATCAAAGTTGTTACTGTTTCATCTTTACTTGTTATTTTCTTTACTTGGTCAAAAGTTAAAATTTGATCTTGAACAGTTTTACTTTGGTTTAAATCAGTAAGAGTTACTACATATGAAGCAGTAAATATATTATTTTCTCCTTCGTATCCTTCTAACAAATCTTTTTTATCTCCAAATTTTTCTTTCATCTGATCTAGTGCCTTTTCCTTAGAAACATATTCAATAGTACTAACTCCATCTATTTTTCTGATTTTCTCTCCTAATTCTTCTATTTGTTCTTGTGTTGCTTCATTTTTGATAAAAACTTGTATTCCTTGTGCCGATTCAATTTCTTTTACAAAGTGATTAATATTTTCTCCAAGTATTAAAAATATTCCAAATATAATCATAGTAGCACACATAATCATAAGTGATGCACCAGTTGATTTTTTATTTTTAAATACGTTACTAAATCCTTCCCCTATTAAATATCCTAATCTGTTATATTTCACAATCATACCCACCTTTTTTATCATCTCTAATTATTTCGCCCTTACGAATATGTATAACTCTTTTTTTCATTTTGTCAACAATATCTTTTGCATGTGTAGCGACTACTACAGTTGTTCCTCTCATGTTAATATCATTTAACAAATTCATAATATCCCATGCAGTTTCTGGGTCTAAGTTTCCTGTAGGTTCATCTGCAATTAACATAGATGGATTGTTTACCAATGCTCTTGCCAAAGCCACTCTTTGTTGTTCTCCTCCAGATAATTCATTTGGGTACATTTTTGCTTTTCCACTTAAACCTACTAATGAAAGTACCATAGGTACTTGCCTTCTTATATGTCTTGGTGTAGCTCTTACAATATACATAGCATATGCAACATTGTCATATACTGTTTTATCTGGTAAAAGCCTAAAATCTTGGAATACTACCCCCATACTTCTTCTTAAATATGGAATTCTATTTGGTTTCAAAAATGTTGTGTCTTTTCCATTAATAATAATATTTCCTGAAGTTGGTTCTTCTTCCTTTAAAATAAGCTTTATTAGTGTTGATTTTCCACTTCCTGAAGAACCTACTAGAAAGGCAAATTCTCCTTTATCTATAACAAAATTAGCGTTTTTTACAGCTTTTGTCCCTGTATCATACGTTTTTGTCACATTTCTAAATTCTATCATTTTTTGTACTCCTTACATTACGTTTTTCTATCTATTTATACATATACTTTTTTATTCTATCTAATAATAACAATAAACTCGTTTTTTTGCAATAGTTTTAAAGTAAAAAATGCTAGAAATTTGTCCCATTGTAAAAGCATTTTTCTACAGTAAGAAAAAGAAGAACCTAATCTTCTTTTTAAAGTTTTAGTCTCTTCTATTTTTATAAACTTTCTTGGTGTACATGTCTTACATCTATTCAAAATTTTTTTACAATATCTTTTGCTGTAATTTCAAAGTATTCCATCAATTCTTCTGCTTTTCCAGATTTTCCAAATGTATCTTTAATTCCCATCCTATCCAATCTTACCGGATATTCTTCTGTTAAAACTTCACTAATTGCACTTCCAAGTCCACCTATTACGCTATGATCCTCTATTGACATTAATTTTTCAGTTTCCTTTGCACATTTTACAATCATCTCTTTATCAATTGGCTTTATTGTATGAATATCAACAACTCTTACTTCAATATTTTGTTTTTTTAGTTCTTCTTGAGCTTTAATAGCTTGTTCTACTGTAACACCTGTCGCAAATATTGTTCCATCAGTACCTTCTCCTATTTGAACAGCTTTACCTATTTCAAATTTCTGATTTTCATTATAAATCTGACTTGTTTTCATTCTTGATAATCGTAAATATACTGGTCCATTTATTTTTGAAATCTCCTTCACTGCCCATTTAGTTTGAATACCATCCGAAGTTGACATTACAATCATATTTGGCAATGTCCTCATCATTGAAATATCTTCCAACATTTGATGGGTAGCTCCATCTTCTCCTACTGTAATTCCTGCATGAGTTGCACAAATTTTCACATTTAAATTTGGATAACAAATACTATTTCTTATTTGATCATAAGCTCTCCCAGCTGCAAAAACTGCAAATGTGCTTGCATAAGGAATTTTTCCACAAGTTGCAAGTCCTGCAGCAGTTCCCATCATATTAGCTTCTGCTATTCCTATATCAAAAAAACGCTCTGGCAATTCTTTAGCAAATATATTTGTTTTTGTTGCACTTGATAAATCTGCATCTAATACAACCACATCCGCATTTTCTTTTCCGACTTCTAGCAAAGCCTCTCCATAACTTTGACGTGTTGCTTTTTTCTCCTTTTCCATATTTCATTCTCCTTTCAAAAATTTCTTTTTTCTTTATTTTTTCAACATAATTCTACATAATATATGAGACACTTGAGACCTGTCCCCTATGTTTCAAGTTCTTTCATTGCTTGTATATATTGTTCTTCATTTGGTGCTTTGCCATGCCATCCTACTTGATTTTCCATAAATGATATGCCTTTTCCCTTTATTGTCTTTGCAATAATACATGTGGGTTTTTCTTTGATATTTCTTGCAACATCAAATGCTTTAATTATTTCTTCTATATCATGACCATTAATGTTAATTATTTGGAATCCAAAACTTCTAAATTTTTCTTCAATTGGATATGAACTCATAACTTCTTCTATTGTTCCATCTATTTGTAAATTGTTATTATCAACTATTACACATAAATTATCTAATTTATATTTATTTGATGCCATCGCAGCTTCCCATATTTGTCCTTCTTCTATTTCTCCATCTCCTAATACACAATAAACTCTATAGTCCTTTTTATTTAGTTTTCCTGCTATTGCCATTCCATTTGCTACAGATAGTCCTTGTCCTAAAGAACCTGTTGTCATATCTACTCCTGGTACTTTATTCATATCTGGATGTCCTTGTAATCTACTATTAATATTCCTAAATTTTTTTAATTCTTCTTTATCAAAAAATCCTCTATTAGCTAAACAACTATATAATGCTGGTGAACAATGTCCTTTTGATAATATCATTCTATCTCTATCTTCCCATTTTGGATTTTTTTCATCTATGTTTAATTCATTAAAATATAGTACTGTTAAAATATCTGCTATTGAAAGTGAGCCTCCTGGATGTCCTGAATTAGCACTATATACTTGTTCTATTATTCCTTTTCTAATTATTCTAGCCATATTTTTTAATTCTTCTATATCTGTTATTTTCACAAAAATCACTCTCCTTTATTATAAACTTAATATAACACAACTTTGTATTTTTTACTATATTAATAAAAATTTTTTATTTTTTTATACAAAATAGTATTGCAGTTTATATTCTTATAATTCTTAATTAGTGTGGAACTTGGTTACTATAGGGGTATTATATTTTTATAATTTTATCCTTTTCATTACGTTCAAAAAGAAAATCTAATATAAAAAAACAAGGATTTTTCACTCAGGCTAAAATTTATATATGTATATGGTTTTATAATTTTTAAATATGATTGGAGCAATATTAGAATTTCTTAAATAAATTAATGGAAAATGTTCGCGTCGAGCTTTAGCTCGGACTAAGTGAAAGGGTGCCATTAATTTATTTTAGAAATTTTTATATTGCGTATTGAAGTTGAAAAAATTATAAAACCATATACATATATAAATTTTCCCGTGAACATTACTTATTTTTTTATATAAAATTTTCTATTTTTCTCTCCAATCAAACAGATTGAATTATAAAAATATAATACCCCTCCAGCAGCCAAGTTCCACACCAATTAAAAATTATAAAGTCATATTTCAAAATAGTAGTTTTGTTATATTTTACTTTATGCTATAATATGATTAATTAGGACAGGTACAAATTATTAAATAGAAAGGTTAATTTTATGCTAAATTATATTGAAAATTTAAAAGAAGAAATTATAAAAAACACACAAGAACTAATTCGAATTCCAAGTGTTGGATCCACTTCAAACAATATCAATATGCCTTTTGGAGAAAACGCTAACAAAGCCTTAGAATATGTTTTAAACCTCGGTAAAAATTTAGGATTCAAAGTTAAAAACCTAGATGGTTATTGCGGTTACATAGAATTTGGAGAAGGTGAAGAACTTCTAGGCATAATCGGACATTTGGATGTTGTTCCTGAAGGGGAAGGTTGGACATTTCCACCTTTTAGTGCAACAATTCATGACAATAAAATATTTGGTAGAGGAGCCATTGATGATAAAGGACCTGTTATTAGTTCTTTATATGCTATGAAAGCTGTTATGGAAAATTGTCACGTACAAAAAAGAGTTAGACTAATTTTAGGATTAAACGAAGAAAAAAATTGGAACTGTATAAAACATTATAAAAAAGTAGAAGAATCCCCTACTTTAAGCTTCAGTCCTGATGCAGATTTTCCTTGTATATATGCAGAAAAATCTATTTTAAATTGTTATATAAATATGCCATATTCAAATTCAGAATATGCACCAATTACTATTAAAGAAGTCAATTGTAATAATAACGCTCTAAATGTTGTTCCTAAATCTTGCACTATTGTACTTAAAATTAATGACAAAAATATACCTATATCAAAAATAATCACAACTTCACAAGAAGTCATAAAAAACTTCAATTTTGAAATTGAAGTTTATCAATTAAATGATGTAGAATTAAAACTTATATCACATGGAATCCAAGCCCATGGTGCTCACCCTGACTTAGGAATAAATTCTATTTCTAGATTAATCTTAGTAGTAAATGAAATTTTTAAACAATATAATACAAAAATTGAACTATTTGACTTTTTTCAAAAATATATAAATACAGAATACAATGGAAAATCTCTTGGTATTAATTTCGAAGATGAATCTGGAAAACTTACTTTAAATATTGGTAATTTATCTTTAGAAAACTCTATTTTAAAATTTGGAATGAATATAAGAATACCTATTAATACACAAATAGATATAGTTAGTGAAGCTTTTATTAAATATTGTAACATTTACCCTAATCTAACTTTTACTAATGTACATTCTCAACAAGCTTTATATATTCCAAAAGATACTCCACTAGTGCAAACTCTTTGTAAAATTTTTAATAAAGTAACCCATTCATCTGCCGAACCAATTGCAATTGGTGGTGCGACTTATGCCAGAGCTTTTAAAAATTGTGTATCTTTTGGCCCAAATTTTCCAGGTCAACAAGATATGTGTCATCAAACAGATGAATTTATAGATATTAATAATTTAATGTTATCTTGTAAAATTTATGCTAAAGCTATTGAAGAATTAAGTTCTAAAAAATTTTAATATTTATAAAAAAATAAAACCCCGCCTTAGCCGTTAGATGTCTAAATTTTTAAGGACCTGCTCCTAAAAACAGGTGGGTGCCTACCTAAATATTCATGGGCTTCTCACTATAAAATGTGAGCTTGCACGCCATATTTAAGAGATTCGGCCCCTCTTATCGTGTGTTGGTTCTAAAAATTTAAGTCTATCGTACTATGCAGGGAAAATTATTTACTTTTATTTAATTATTACTTAATTTCTTAAGTTATTTATATTTTAGCATACCTCTATATATTTTACAAATGAAAATTCTTCCTTAAATACTTCTTCTTTATACTTTATATTATATTATCTTTAATTTTCAAATTCATTCTCTTTATTTTGCATTCTTTTATTATTTGATTTTATTTATTAAATATGCTAAAATAAATTAACTTTGTGAGTTGTAGAGATTTAAGTCTCTACTTTTTTTTATTTTTACATTACATATAATAAAATGCAGAAAAATTGCAACAAACTTCCTAGCAATATAAATAAATGAAATATTGAATGCATATATTTATGTTTTTTACCAAATCCATATAATATTGCTCCTACTGTATATGCTATTCCTCCAGAAACTAACAAAATCACTCCTTTTGCTCCTAATAACTGTGGTAATAAATTTGCTTTTACTATAATGCACCAGCCCATAGCTAAATAACATATCATAGAAAATACTCTAAATTTTTTAATATCAATTGAATTTAATACAATTCCTAATATAGCTATCGCCCATATAATTCCAAAAATCATCCAACCTGCAAAAGCATCATAACCTCTTATTGTACATAGTGCAAAAGGTGTATATGAACCTGCTATTAATAAAAATATTGAACAATGATCTAATACTTGGAATACTTTTTTTGAATGTCTCTTAGGACTTAGTCCATGGTAAATACTTGACATGGTATACAATAAAATCATAGTAAATCCATATATTGCTCCACTTACAACTCCATATCCATTTCCATTAATTGCTGCAAAAACGACACATAATACAGTTGCTACAATTCCAAGAACAGCTCCTACAATATGTGACGTCATATTAAATATTTCCTCACCTTTTGTATATGTAGGTAATATTCTATCTTTTAATTTTGTTCTTTTCATTTTTAATTCTCCTTATTTTTTTACTTTATAAGTATACCACAATTTAAATCATTTTGTACATCTATTTTTATAATAAATTATTCTTTTATCTCTTTTGCCAATTTTCCTATAGCTTTTGTTTCAATTCTAGATACATAAGAACGTGAAATCCCCATCATTTTTGCAATTTCGTTTTGCGTTTTAGGCTTATGACCTCCGAAGTCCAAATCTAAGTTCTAAAATTGTCTTTTCTCTATCTTTTAACAAATCTTTCATTTTCTCATATAACAACTTCACTTTCATTTTTATATCTACTATTTCTTCTACATTTCTATCACTGTTTTCTAACACCTCCTGTAATGTCACCACATTATCATCTTTGTCTTTGCCGTATTGGCTCATTTAAATATACTTCTGCTCCCAATTTCTTTGTAGCCCTTAAATGCATTAATATTTCATTATCAATACATCTTGAAACATATGTAGATAACCTTGCTCCTTTTTCTAAATTAAAACTATTAATTCCTTTAATCAGACCTATACTCCCTATAGATATAAGATCATCTTGGTCTACTTTAGAATTACTATATTTTTTAGCCACATGTGCTACTAATCTTAAATTCCTTTCTATTAAAATATTTCTTGCTTCTTCATCTCCTTTTGCCATTTGTTCCAAGCAATTCTTTTCTTCTTCTGCTGACAATGGCTCAGGAAACAAACTTCCTCCTTGAATGTATCCGAACAACAAATACTGCCGATTTTAAAAACCCTAAAAAGCTGTATATACCAGTCATACAAAGTGCTACTAACATAAATGCACCCCCATTTTTTTCTCATATTGCAATTATATGAATTAAAAAAATAAAAGTGCCTGACCTTCAAAATTTTATATTTCTTGAATTTTTTATTTTTTATTTCATAAGTTAAATAATAGAGGTGATTTTTTATGAACTTTTTAGTGAATTGTGTAAAAGGTATCGCTATAGGAGCTGGTGCTATTCTTCCAGGAATTAGTAGTGGCGTACTTTGTGTTATTTTTGGAATATATGAAAAACTTTTAGATAGTATTTTAAACTTTTTTAAAGATATTAAAAATAATTCAAAATTTCTAACTCCATTAATAATTGGTGCTGGTATTGGAATTTTACTATTTAGTAATATTCTCAATTATTTATTGTTTAAATTTCCTATACAAACAAAATCTGTTTTTATTGGATTAATCTTATGCAGTATTCCATCTCTAATAAAAGAAATAAATACAAAAACCTCTTTTAAGTCTCATTATCTCATCTACTCTATATTAGCATTTATAATTGGGATAGCTTCTGTTATATTAGAAAAATATGTATCTAATTCATTTTCTGCTAATAATTTTAGCTATATATATCTTATATTCTCTGGATTTATTATGTCTATCGGAATTATTGTTCCTGGAGTTAGTAGCACTATTATTTTAATGCTTATGGGTGTATATTCTACTTACTTGTCATCTGTTTCTTATTTATACTTTCCTGTATTAATACCTATGGGGATTGGTTTAATTATTGGTTGCTTAATTTGCATGAAAACAACAAAGTTTTTATTAGACCATTTCTATGCTCAAACATTCTATAGTATTATAGGATTTACACTTGGTTCAACATTTGTACTTTTGCCTAATATTAGTTTTGATTTAAGTGGATTGCTTTGCATTTTGTGTATTTTATTAGGAATTTATCTTTTTAAAATCTTTAATCACTCATAAATATAAAAGATACCACATTTTATAAATTATGTGGTATTTTTTATATTTTTATTTTTTTCTTCTTATTATCCAATCTTTTTCGCATTTAATTGGTAATTTTATTTTTACTTTTTGACCTTTTACTCCTGGACTAATTTCTTGAATTTTTTCATCTGTTTCAGCATTATAAAGTTGCTCTATTTTAAATTCAACTGGTTCAATTTTATTAGGTACAATAATTTCTAATATATCTCCTACTATTAGTTTATTTTTTATTTCAATTATGGAAAGTTCTTCTTTATATTGTACTACTTTTCCTCCAAATTCATATTTTTCGTTATATTGCCTTCCACTATATTCTTGTATATCTTTATTTTTTCTATCATTAAAATAAAATGTTGTTAAACCTCTAGTTTTTACTTTTTCTAATTCCTTTAAATACTTTGTATAATCATAATTTTTAGGGTCTTTTTCATAATCATCAATTGCATTTCTGTATGCATTTATCACACTTGCTAAATAATACTCTGTTTTTAGTCTTCCTTCTATTTTTAGGCTATCTACTCCCATTTCAATAATTTCTGGTATTTCTTTTATTAAACATAAGTCTTTAGATGAAAAAATGCTTGTTCCATATTCATTTGTTTCAATAGGCATTAATTCTCCGGGATTGTTCTTTTCTTCTGCATATAAATTATAAGACCATCTACAACTTTGTGCACAATCACCTAAATTTGCACTTCTACATGCTAGAAAATCACTTAAGAAACATCTACCTGAATATGCAAAACAAATAGCTCCATGAATAAATATTTCAACTTCCATGTCTTTAGGTTTATTTTCCATTATATATTTTAGTTGTTCTTTATTCATTTCTCTTGCCATAATCATTCTTTTAGCGCCATTTTTATACCAGAAATTGCAACTATGCAAACTAACCAAATTTGCTTGTGTACTAACATTAATTGGTACACTAGGTGCATATTCTTTTAAAACATCTATTACTCCTCCATCTGCTGCAATGATTCCATCTGGTTTTAATTTTTCTAATTTTTTTGCCATTTCTATTATTTCATTATATTTTTCATCCCACGCAAATATATTAAGTGTTACATATACTTTTTTTCCTATTTCATGTGCATATTTTATTGTCTCTTCTAAATCATTATCTTGCATATCTGCTCTTGTTCTAAGTGACAATGATGATGTTCCACAATATACTGCATCTGCTCCATACAAAAATGCTATCTTTGCTTTTTCAAATGATCCTGCTGGAGCTAATAATTCTACTTTTTTCATTCTATTACCTCTTTTATTTTTTATTTATTATTAATTATATAAGCCAAATCTTAGATTGTCAATAACTCTTGAGCCCAAAAACTTTTATTTTTTGCACTTTTATGTTATAATTAATAAGTGTTTAGTATAACATAAATTTTTAGGAGAGGAGTGTTAATGTGTCTAACATTAACAATTTATTTAATAGTGCTAAGACAACTATTGAGCAACGGGCAAAAAATTTAAAAAATAGTCCGACATATAGGGAGTTTACTCAAAAGTTCATTGTAGCTTTAGGTAACACTGTCTTAAAAGAATTTTCAGGCATTGACATTGAGCTTAAAGCACGAGTTAAATCTGATAAAAGCATAAAGAACAAGATTGAGAAAAATTCTAGTGATTATGCTAAAAAGCAAACTCAATCAGATATTTTAATAGATATTAATGATTATAGTCTCTTTGATATCTATGGTGGAAAACTCGTCATTCTCAATGTTTCTGATGAGTTTAAATCTAAACATCTTTCAATAGATGGTTTTATAATGAAACGTCAGAAAGCATTGAGTTTAACTGAAAAAGCTAAAGCTGGTGCTAATTCAAACGATTTGCAAAGTAGAGAAATATCTAGATTAAATAGTGTTATTTTCCAAGAAATTGATGCTATGTGTCAAAGATATGTTTCTGACGCGATTTGTAAATTCATAATGGGAGATAATGCTCTTCGTAATGAGTTTGGTATATATTCATTAGACTCTAGATATAGAGATTATAATATGAGTAATGAATATATTGCAAAGCATATTACTTTAGGTAGTTCTAAATTACCTGGTTGGTACTTGGAATTGCAATTCAAATCTCTTATAGATTACGAAATTGCAAGAACTGGTGAAGCAGCTCACATTAATCGCGATGGCAAAGATATTGAAATTCCTAACTCTTTAGATGAAGTAGATTTTTCATCTGTACCTGAATATATAATATATGCAGAAAAAAATATGTTGTATATTCCAAGTAAAAAAGAATGTCTGTTTCATTATTTAGAACCTGCTTTTTATCAAAGAAAATCACAGGCAAAAAATCCTGAAGTCTTAACAGAATTATTTAAAAATTTTTCTGATGATGACGGTGGCACTTTCAGAACATTTGAGTAATATATCTCTTAAAAATTTCATCAACCTAGAACAATTGCTCTAGGTTGATGTTTTTTATTTATTTTCTTTTATTTAATTCTGCTAATAGCTAATCCATCTCCTACTTCTAAAATTTCAGTTTCAAGATTTGGATTTTCACTTACTTCCTTTATATATTCTCTTAAATTTCTAACAGCTGTACGTTGTTTATGTTTATTATAATCACTCATCACATAACCTTTGTACAAAATATTGTCTGCAAAAATAATTCCATTAGGTTCTATCATTCTTAAAGCTTCTTTTAGAAAAAACGGATATTTTCCCTTTGCAGCATCTATAAATATCACATCATATTTTTCGTTTAATGTAGGTAATATTTCAACCGCATCACCTTCATAAATATGAATTTTTTCTTCTACTCCTGCTTTTTTTATATTTTCTTTTGCTTCATTAACCCTTTCATTATCTCTTTCAATAGTATCTATTCTTCCATTATGCTCCAAAAATTCAGAAAAACATATTGCGGAATATCCAACAGCTGTTCCTATTTCTAATATTCTTTTAGGTTCTATTTCTTTTAAATATTTTGCTATCACATCTAATGTATCATCCATAATAATTGGAATATGCTCCTCAAGTGCTTTTTGTTTTATATTTTCTATTTCTTGTTTATTCACTTTTTATCAATCCCTTCTTTAAGAAAACTTCATCATTTTATTATAAATAAATGCATTTCCTATAGAATTATAATAAATCTACCCACAAACACTAAGGCGGGTTATTCCCGCCTTTTAATCTGCTTATTATTTACTATTTTTCATTTTCTTCTTCTATCCATTTTTTTAATGTCTCATCATTGAAAACTTCTCTTTTAAAATCTTTATTAATTATTTCTTTAGCTTTTTCATATCCTACTACTTTATACTGTGCTAAAAAATCAGCTCTTTTCCCATGTTGAGGTTTCTTTTTAGGTTCCTTATTTTTTATTTCTTGATCAATTTGTCCGCATCACTCTTGCCAAATGATCTCGTCTGTATGTACCACTATCTGGTCCATATTTTCCTGTTCTTTTATTTATATATTTACTATTTGCCAATTCAATCACCTTCTCTATAATAATTATAAAAATTATTTATTCCTATTAGCTCTTTCTCTTTCTTTGCTATCTAATATTTTCTTTCTTAAACGAATTGACTTAGGTGTTACTTCTACTAATTCATCATCTTGGATGAATTCAATTGCTTTTTCCAATGACATTTGAATTGGTGGTACAAGTCTAAGTGCTTCATCAGAACCAGAAGCTCTTGTATTTGTTAAATGTTTTTCTTTACATACATTTATTGCCAAATCTTCTCCTCTTGAATTTAATCCAACTATCATTCCCTCATATACTTCTACACCAGGTCCTATAAATAAATCTCCTTTATCTTGAGCATTATATAAACCATATGTTACAGATTTTCCTGGTTCAAATGCAACTATTGTTCCTCTTACTCTTGCTTGGATATCTCCTTTAAAAGGTTCATATGAATCAAATATATGGTTCATTGTTCCTTCTCCTTTTGTGTCTGTTAAAAATTCTGTTCTATATCCAATTAATCCTCTTGCAGGGATTTTAAATTCTATTTTTGTATGTCCTGTTTCTGCTGGCTCCATATTTATCATTTCAGCTTTTCTTCTACCTAATTTTTCAATAACTGTTCCCACTGAGTCATCTGGTACATTTACTACTAGCAATTCTATTGGTTCACATTTTACACCATCAATTTCTTTATAAATAACTTTTGGTCTTGATACTAAAAGTTCAAATCCTTCTCTTCTCATTGTTTCAATTAATACTGATAAATGAAGTTCTCCTCTTCCTGATACTTCAAAAGAATCTGGTGTTTCTGTTTCTTTAACTCTTAAAGATACATTTCTTTCTAATTCTTTGAATAATCTATCACGAATATGACGTGATGTTATAAATTGTCCTTCTTTTCCTGCAAAAGGTCCATTATTTACACTAAATGTCATTGATACTGTTGGTTCGTCAATATCAACAAATGGTATTTTTTCTGGATTATTAAAATCACAAATTGTATCTCCAATATTAATATCTGGAAGTCCTGCAAGTTCTATTATATCTCCTGCTTTTCCTTCTTCTACTTCGACTTTATTTAATCCAACATGTGTATATACTTTTGCAATTCTTCCTTGTGTTATTTTATCTTCTTTTCCACAAATCGCAACTGGCATTCCAACTTTTATAATTCCTCTTTCTACTCTACCTACAGCTATTCTTCCAACATAATCATCATAATCAATATTAGAAACTAACATTTGAGCTGGTCCTTCTTCATCACAGTCTGGTGCTTGAATTGTATTTATAATTGTTTCAAATAAACAAGATAAATCAGTTGTTTCATCTGCTAAATTCATTTTAGCTATTCCATTTTTTGCAGAAGCATATACAACTGGGAAATCTAATTGTTCATCTGTTGCATCTAATTCAATAAATAGTTCTATTACTTGGTCTACAACTTTCTCTGGTGTTGCTCCTGGTCTATCTATTTTATTTATAACAACAATTGGTTTTAATCCTAATGCTAAAGATTTTTTCAAAACTTCTCTTGTTTGTGGCATTGCTCCTTCAAAAGCATCTACTAATAAAAGTACTCCATCTACTGTTTTTAGTACTCTTTCAACTTCTCCTCCAAAGTCTGCATGTCCTGGAGTATCTACAATATTTATTTTTATATCATCATGCATAACTGATGTATTTTTTGAAAGAATTGTAATTCCTCTTTCCTTTTCCTGATCATTTGAATCCATTACTCTTTCTGCTACTTGTTCGTTTTCTCTAAATACATGGCTTTGTCTAAGCATTGCATCAACTAATGTAGTTTTTCCATGGTCTACGTGTGCAATAATTGCTATGTTTCTTATTTTTTTGTTGTTCATCTTTTTTCTTTCCTTTCATATAGTAAATTTTAGTAGTTCTTATTAATTGATTTTTACATAACTTAAGACGTTTTTTATTTTAATTCAAAAAACGTCTTTATCTCTTAAAAACTTCTTAAATTATACACCTTTTTCTCTATTTTGTCAAACTAATAATGTTATCCATAATTTCACTTGTTACCTTATCTAAAGTTTCTTTATCTTTTGTTCCTTTGTATTTACTAAAATCTAAAGGCTTTCCATAAGTAATTGTAACTTTCCAATCTCCTTTTTTTCCTCCTTTTATACCACATGGAACAACTTTTGCTCCACTTCTTACAGCAAAAAAAGCAACTCCATCTTTTACCTTTTCTCCTTTTTCTAATCCATTTCTAGTACCTTCTGGAAATAAAGCTAAACAATCTCCATTTTTCAATGTTTTTAAGGATTCTTTAATAGCTACTACTTCTTTTGAGTCTCTTTTTACTAAAATAGCATTAAAAACTACTCCTAAAAAAGCTAAAAATTTATTTTTTGTTAATTCCTCTTTTGCTAAAAATCGTGTATATCTTCCACATGTTACTTCTATTAATGGTGGATCTAGAAAACTTCTATGATTTCCACAAATTATTATCGGTCCTTTTTTTGGTATATTTTCTTTTCCTACTACTTTTACTCTGTAAACAATTTTGCAATAAATATATATTGCTCCTTTTACAATTCCTCTACCTATTTTTTTAAAAAATTCTTTCATTTTTTCCTCCTGATACAGATTTATTGTTTTTTTACATTTTTTCTTTTATAGTTTCAATTACTTTGTTTACAACTTCTTCAATTGTCATATTTGTTGAATCAATATAGATTGCATCTTCTGCTTTTTTCAATGCTCCTATTTCTTTTTCCATATCATTTTTATCTCTTATTTTTATATTTTCTAAAATTTCTTCATATGGCATATCAATACCTAAGATTTGATTTTGTTTATATCTTCTTTTTGCTCTTTCTTCTGGTGTAGCATCTAAATATATTTTTACTTCTGCATTTGGAAATACATATGTTCCTATGTCTCTTCCTTCCATAATGACATTTTTGCTTTTTGCACATTTCTTAAATATTTCATTTAATTTGAATCTAACTTCTTTTATCGAAGATACAAATGAAACTATTTTTGCAACATCTTTTTCTCTAATTCTTGATGTTACGTCTTTTCCATTTAAATATACTATATCTTTTGAATTTTCCATTTTAAATTCAATTTCTATTTCATCTAGTAAATTTATTATTTTTTCTTTCTCTTTTAAATCTATTCCTTTATTTATTGTTTCTAGTGCTACACATCTATATGCTGAGCCTGAACCTATATTAACAAGTCCTAGTTTTTTTGCAACAAGCTCTGTTACTGTTCCTTTTCCACTACCTGCTGGTCCATCAATTGCTACTATATATGCCATTTATTTTTCCTCCTCTTCTTGTGGTACATAAATATTTTTAGCTACTACATCTAATTCCACAACATTCATCGCTGTTAGTTTTTCAATTTCTTTTCTTGATTTTTCTTTAAATTTATTTAATCCTTCTACAACATTAAATCCATATACTATGCTTACTTCCATATAAATTTTAACACCTTCTCCAAAGTTATCTACTCTAGCTTTTAAAATTTTATGAATGGCTGGTGTTTGGACCGCTAAATATTCTAGTATTTGCCTAAATACTAAATCTGATATTGTGAATTTTCCTAAATAACTAAATGTAGGTCTTATAATTGATTTTTCTGATATGTATGGTTGTTGTCCTTTTCCTTTGGATTTAAAAATCTGAAGTGGATCTAATAAATAACCTGAAAAGTCTTTCTTTATTTCAAATGTTGGAACTGGTATTACATGTTTTCCTTCTGTTACCCTGATTCTTCTTGCTGTTTTCATTTCTTCTTCTGTTGCAACATCTGTAATATATATAGTTTCCGAAATTTCTGGTAATCCTAAATTTGCAGCTATTTTTTGTACCATTCCATCTGATGTCCCTAATATTAATATGCTCTCTGGTTTATACTTTTTAAATGCTTTTATAATTGGTTCTCTTTCACTTTCTTCATAGAATAAAGCATGTTTTACAGTTGCTACCTTAGTTGCTGCTTTTTTTGCTGATTCACCTGCTATTACTTCATTTTCTTTTATTAGTAATCCATCGTCTATAATAAAGCTTATTCCTCTTTCACTTGCTATCATTTGTGCTCTATAACTTTTTCCTGTTCCAGATGGTCCAACAAATGCATATACTTTTATTTTATTTATAAATGGTAATTTTATATCTTTTAATAACATTTTTTGTCTCCCTATTTATTTTTACTTAGTTATTATATCATTTTTAATTTTATTCTACAATAGTTGTTTTCTTTTTATAGTATTTTTACAACAAAAAGTCTAGCAAATGAGCTAGACTTTTGTTGTAGAACAATTAATGATATTATCCTACAAAATGACTATTACTTGCTGATTTTCTCCCATTGTGTACGTAATGCAAGATTAAGAATCTCTTCTCCATTAGAGAACGGTACAAAAAGTCCTGCTTCTCTGTACCCTGCTTCTCTAAGTGCATCCAGTATCCAATATCCCTTGGTTACCCTGGTAGTTCCATCTCTGTAAACAAAGACAACTCTACCATTGTTCGTACAGAACTTTCCGATGTGATCGGGAATTGTGCAGTCAAAGAATGTCTGGTTGATAACAGGGTAATAAACAGTTTCATAATATAAATGTTTTACTTTAACTCCTGTTTTTGGCATAACCAAACATCTTTCAAGAATTGATTCATCCAAAATACCTATATTATGCTTGTCGCAATATTCATTGCAATCATGGACGAATTCCTCTTGCTGCACTTTTCTTTGCATATCACGCAACTGTTCCCAGCGCTGTTTCTCTTGTTTGGGATAGTCACCATTCGAGAAAGGCACGTAGAAATTCTTGCTCGAAAAGTTTTTAAGAGCTTTGTATGCCCTTTTAGTTGCAGGCGTTACATAAAGAACACCTTCAATTACATATGCCAGCGTCCCATTGTTTGAAGCATAGCTTCCATTGAATGTCGCGGCCTCAAAATTGATTCTGTCCTCTGCGTTGTTATACTGTGGATACACTATAATCATACCCTTGTGTACTCGTACGCTGTCGTTGATGAGATTTTCAATTGTGTAGTTAGCCATTTTTATTTCCTCCTTGTTAAAATTATTTTGTAGTCGATCCATCATGATGCCAAAAGCAAACATGGAGATCTAAAAAAATGGTCTACACTTATATTTTACCACATTTTACATAAAATTTCAAATTTATGTTCCAAAAATTCTTTTAATAATATTAACAATCTTTTTATACCATTTTTCTTCTTTTAAAATCATATGAGTCTCTATTTCCTGTCCTTTTACATCTCTAGTATGACTTTTTCTTTTAAATATTTCATCTGGATTATACTTTTGTCTCATTTCCTTTTCAATTTCTTGCTCTACTTCAGCTAATTCCTTGGCATCTTTTTCTTGTAATTTTCTCCTTTCATTTTCATCACACAAAAAATCTCTATATATTAACCCCAAAATTATTATTGTTTCATTTTTTAACTTTTGTTCTTCTAATGGCTCTTGTATGTTAGGATAATATGTTTCTTCTTTCTCTTCTTCTATCATTTCGCGGAATTTTTTAGGAATCCTATTTACTAATTCTTTTGGCATCAATTTAAAAATCTCATTTACTTCTGAAAATGCTTCTCTATATTCTTGTTTCAATTTATTACCCTCCTCTCATTTTATAATTCTTCTCCTTTATAATCTTGTTTATTACTCGTCCTTTCTCTAGTTTTATTGCCAATTGTTTTTATAATATCCGATTTCATTTTCACAAAATATGCCTTTGATTTTTCAGACACTCTATCTATCGCATCATACCATCCTTTGAACCTATTGATCCATTTTTCTTCTTGCTTTTCATCTCTTTGTAAGCCATTTTCCATATTTTGTTCATATTGTTCTTCAACCTTACTTTCTATAATTTCTTCATTCTGTATTTGCTTTTCTTCATCATCGAAGTATGTTAGACCTTCCACTTCTATATTTTCTATTGGTTTATCTTTTTCTTTGTCAATTAGCTCTAAATAACCTTGGATTTTTGCAGAGCTCTTTAACAATGTATCTTTATTTTTTACATTTACCATATCAAATAGATATTCATGTGCTTGATAAGCAACCTTTACTAACCTTTTACTCATAGGTAATGATAATCTTGATACATCTAATCCATCATATTTTCCAAGTCTTACTCTATCTAATTTATCTGAGTCCTTCATATAATTTAATAAATTTTCATATCTTTCTTTTTTTTCATCATCTAATCTTGCTATAGCTTCTTCATTTTCTTTTTTAGATTTAGAATGTTGTTCCATCATAAATTTTATTAATTCTTGATCTTCCTTATCAAAGTCTTTTAATCTATCACTATTTTCTTCTAACTTTTTAACGCTACTAGTCCCATGTTGTTTATCTTCACAATCATTTTCTCTTCCTATGTCATGATATTGTACAGCTGCCATTAATACCGCTTCATCTTTTGAATCTAATTCTCCTAGATTAGAAAGTATTGTAGCAAAAAAAGCTACTCTTCTAGTATGATTTGTACCATGTAAATCACTTTGATATTGTAAGTTGTCCCTTTCTATTTCACTATCTTTTTCTAAAAATTCGTTAAGTCTCCCCTTCTCTTCTAACTTTTTTATTACATCTCTTATATCTAATTGTTTTTCTTGTAAATCGTTTTCATCATATCCTAAAGACCTAAAAATTTCATCTTCTTGTTCCGAATCCATCATTTTCAATTTTGTTTCTGATTTTTCTACTTGTGTAAGTTTTTGGTTTGTTCGTTCTTGATATTTTTTCATACTATTTTCTATAGCATAACATATATCTTTAAATTCTAAGATTTCTATATCTAAATCCACTCCATTTTCTTGTTGTTTATTTCTTGCATCTCTTACTTGATATAAGAGTGGAGGCAATATTAATTCATTTTCTGATCCACCATACCAATTAATTTTTTCTAATATATCTATTAAAATAGCTGGTGATCCTGCTTTTAAAACAGATCTATATGTAACACCTTTTTCAAAACCTTTTATAATATCTTTATTTGTAGTAAATGAAATAGGACTTTCCCATTCATTTTTGCTTCCTATTTCCTTACTTTTATTAGTACTGCTTCCTCCCCTATATATTACTATATCTTGTTGTGTTTTTGGCAATGACTTGAAAACTTTGTCCATACCTATTATATCACGTACAACTTCTTTGTTTATTTCTTCCATTTTTCCTCTCAATAATGAATTGATATCACCGAGAATAAAATTTAAAATTTCGAATACCACTTGCTTGTTCTTTCGTTAACTTTATTCTCTTATTATATATATGTTGTAGTAATATATCTTGAGTATAGCTATCATAGTTATTTTTATTAAAGTCTATAACTTTTTTGTCTGGATTAGTACTTATATTAGACTTATCTACCAAGTAATCTGCCACATCTCTAATTTTTTCTAAATTTTCGCCACATATAGTAATTTGTTTAGCATCAACAACTATAGCAGATTTTTCTCCTTTTTCTTCTGCTTTTCTTATCTTTTCATTAATATCACTTTCTTTAGATATTCTTTCTATTTCTTCATTATCATCTTTAGCTTCACTGTTATATAATTCATATATTTCTTCATCGTATTTTTGAATTTCCATTTGATACTCTGCATCAAATGGAATACCCATCCCACTAATTCTTACTCGTTTATTCTCCTTACCTTCTAATGATGTCTCTATTGAAACTTGTTTTCCCTCCACTATCTTTTTGTTTGCATTTAATATAACTTTATTTGCTATTTGCTTTAATTCTTCTAAATTTTCACATTCTACCACTAAATTGTTTCCATCTTTCGGAAAAATACCTAGGATTAGTTTCCCTTCGTTTCCTTTACCTACTTTAAATTGCGCTATTCTTTTCTCCAATCTAACATTACATAAATTTTTTGCTACCACACTATCTTCACTTTGAGTACCACCAATTATTTCTTTTACATTTATTGTATCCATATTAACTTTCTCCTTTGTATTTTACTGTCTCAAATTTTTTCTTCTTAATTGTCCACATGCTGCATCTATATCTGAACCTAGCTCTCTACGTATTGTTGCAACAATGCCATGGTCATTTAAGTAATCTCTAAATTTCATTATGTTTTCATTTGAGCTTTTGTCGAATTTTCCGTTTTCTATTTTGTTTATTGGTATTAAGTTTACATGGCAATTCATTCCTCTTAGAAGTTTTACTAGTTCTTTTGCATCTTCTAAGTTGTCATTATTGTCTTTTGCTAATGCATATTCAAATGATATTCTTCTGTGTGTTTTTTCTATATAATCTTTGCATGCTTGTATTAATTCTTCTATTGGAAATGCGTTGTTTACAGGCATCATACTACTTCTTTTTTCGTTGTTTGTGGCATGTAATGATATTGATAGTGTACATTGAATGTTTTCTTCTGCTAGACGTTTTATTCCTGGTACTAATCCACTTGTTGATATACTAATGTGTCTTGCTCCTATATTTAGTCCTTTTGGATTGTTTATTATTCTTATTGCATTTATAACATTTGTATAGTTGTTTAAAGGTTCTCCTATTCCCATAAATACTACATTTGATATTCTAACTCCTGTGTCTTGCTCTACTGCTAATATTTGTTCTACTATTTCTCCGCTTGTTAAGCTTCTGACAAAGTTTATTCCTGTTGAAGCACAAAATTTACATCCCATTTTACATCCAATTTGAGATGATACACAAATACTGTATCCATGATGATAACTCATTAATACTGTTTCAATAGCATTTTCGTCTAGTACGTCAAATAGATATTTTATTGTTCCATCTTTCGCTTCTTGTTTTCTTAATATTTTAAAATTACAAATGGTATAATTTTGTTTTAATTTTTCTCTTAATTCTAATGATAAATTTGTCATCTCGTCAAAGCTTTTTACTTTTTCTTGATATAGCCATTTAAATATTTGCTCTGCTCTAAATGGCTTTTCTCCTATATTAGCTAATTCTTCTTTTAGTTCTTTTAAATCATAATCTTTTATGTTTTTCACTTTTTTTAATCCTTTCTCTTTTATATCTAAATATTTTATATATAATTATTTTTTACTCTTCATTTCTTTTGGAATTATTATTTTTGTAGGATTTGGCCTATGTAATTTTGTTAATTCTTCTAATTCCATCTCAAATAAATATTCTTCTCTAAAGAATATTTGATATATTGCTTTTATTATTTTATCAAATTTTGTTTCTTGCTTAATAACTAAACTTTTGGTTTCCAATATTTTTGACATTTCTATCACCTTTGTTTTTATACCAATTTTTATTCAAGTTTTTTATTTATATTTTTTTTGCAATTATATATTTTAAACTATTTTTTATATTTACATATGAAATTTTCTAATGATAACTTCTTTTACATCTCTTGTACATAATGCTAAACTAATTATTAAATTTATTATAGATATTCCACTTGCTATTACACTTAAAATCTTGTTTTGAACCATATTTTCTGTTATGAAAATTACTGGCAAAAAGCTAAATAATAGTATCATCAATTGATAAATTACATACTTTATAAATTGTTTATGACTAACTATTGTTAATATCAACATTGCAATATTTGAAGTAATAACTAAAATTGGTATTACCATATTAATAGACCATCCTTTAAATTGTAGCTCAAAATCTATATAAACTGTTAATAGTGAAATTGCTATAGTTTGTAGTAAAACATGTCCTGCAATATTAATATTTTTTCTTATAGAATAAAACAAAACTATCCAAATATAAATAATCCCACCATTTGTTATGGCTGCCCATGGAATTTGTGGAGTAGTTAATTTATTTATTAATACTAATAAAATAGCCACTATAACTGATAGCACCACTCCTAATTTTAATATTAAATTACTTTTTTTACTATTAAGTTTCTGAGGATATATCATCTAAAACACCGTTACTTTCTATTTTGACATTAATTCCTTTTTTGGTTAAAAACTCGTAAAACCTTTTTTCAATTTTATTATCATTTAAAATTGATGTAAAAGTAAAAACCATTTTGTTTTCAAAAGTACAACTAGAACATTTTATTTTTTCTACTGATTCTGGTGCAATTAACATCAAAAAATAATCTATATAATCTTGGTATTTTCCTATCATACCGATTCTTCCGATATTAGAATATGTGATTGTTGTATATTTTCTAATTTCAATATAACTTAATCTTACTAATATTGTTTTTAATACCAACGGTACTGCTCTTATTATAGGATTGTTTCCTAATTTAACATTTGCTGACATTGTTTTCATTATTTCTTCTTCATTTAGTCTTTTCTTAAAATCTTTTTTTACAAAGTCTAATATTTTATCAAAAGTATTTAAATTGTCTTTTTCCATTTCCGCTTCTAATGTTATATAAGAGAAAAAGTTTGACATTGTCTTTGATAAAAAATACTTCTTTAAATTTACTGGTATACATACCTTTATTGGTTTTTTTCCTTTATTATTTTTATAATTTTCTTCATATATAGAATAAATTAAAACTGATGCTAAATATTGTGTAATAGTTGCTTCGTTTTTTTTGCTTTCCTTCTTTAATGCTTCTAAATCAATTATTTCATGTATAGCTGAAACAGCACCTAATCTAATTCTTTCTCCTTTTAAAATATATGCTTTTTTTGAAGATGCATTTGATTTTGCTTTTTTATCATAATTTTTCATATAACTATCTTCTGTGTCGTAGCCTTCTATTTTTCTTACTCTTCTTTCTTCTTGAAATACTTCTGGATACATCAATTCTAAATAGTTATAAATTATTTCTTTAAAAAATATAGTTCCACTATTTCCGTCTGTTAAAGAATGAAAAATATCTATATTTATTTTCTTTTCAAAATAAGTCACTTTAAATAAATAATTATTATTTGTTTTTGGGTTAATATATTGACATGGATATTCTTTTTCTTCTTCTATTATTGGATCTTTTGGATTATGCTCTAGATAATACCAAAAAAGACCTGCTTTCATTCTAACTTTAAAAGATTGATACGTTTCTAGCGCATTTTGAAGAGCTTTTTCCAACACTCTAGGATTTACATTTTCTTTTAAAACTACTGATAGTCTAAAGACTGTACTATATTTTTTCCCTGCTGATATTGGAAATATTTTTGCTGAGTTGTCTAACCTTCTCCAATATAGCTTTTGTTCCTTTTCCTTTTTCATTTGTTCTCCTTTCCTAAGAAGATTTCTAATTTTATCTATTCTGCTTGATTTTTTATGGTTTCTAAACAGTCTTGATATCCTTTGTTTGTTAATACTTCTCCACTGTTTTTTTCTATAAACCATATATGTCCTGCATTTTCATATTCTTTTATATTTATTTCTATATTTGATTTTTCTGCCTTTTCTTTTAAAACATATACATCTGGATTTAAAATATCATTTGTCCCTGTAAATATAGTTATATTTTTTAATTTTGACAAATCTCCATCTATTGGATTTACTAAATAATTGTCTTTTCCATCTTTTCCTGCATATCCTAATGCTGCTATTTGTAATTTAAATTTGTTTAGTTGTCTATCTCTTTTTTGAACTTCTGGTATTTTTGGATTTGTTAGTCTTGTATCTAACCAAGGAGATATTAATATTGTCTTTTCTGGCATTTCTATTTCTTCTTGTGAAAGTTTTTCTTCTAATGCTAATGCTAGACCTCCTCCAGCTGAATCTCCCATTACAATGAATTTTTCCATGTCTACTTTGCTTATTATTTCTTTATACAGTGGTTCCATCATATTAAATACTTCTTTATATGTATATTTTGGTGCTAATGGGTAGTCTGGAACAATAACGGTTGCATTTGTATCTTCTACTATTTTTTTTATAAAATCCCAGTGGTCTTTTGTTACTTCTGCCATATATGCTCCACCATGTATATATAATATTGTTTGTTCACTTTTATTTTGCTCTTTTGGATTTACTATAAAAACTTTTCTTCCACTGTATTCTTTAATTTCTACATTGAATATTTCTTCTATTTCTTTTGGATTTTCTGTTTTTATATCTACTGTTTTATAATATATTATTACTATTCCTATTATTAAAGTTATAATTAATAATAGGGCAAGTACACTTTTTATTATTTTCTTTTTCATTTTTTATTCCCTCTGCTAGAATTTTATCATACTATGGTATAAATCTCAAGATATAAATAAAACAGAAAACATTTTTAATTGTTTCCTGTTTGTGTACTCTTATTAAAATAAATGATTAAATTCTCAATTGTTTCCTTGTCTTTTTTAGATAATTACAGTAGTAATTTGTTTTTCTATTTTTTCCACTTCTACCACCTCGTCTTTAGTTTTATTCTTTTTTTATTTTTTATTCATTATTATTATAGTCTCTGATTACTTATATGCCAATTTTTATTTTAAAGTAAATTATTCTATTTCTATTTCTTCTACTATTATTTTCCCATGAGTTGTTATATGTCCTAAAATTCCTATAAAGTCTCCTTGTACCAACTTAGAATAACAAAAATCTGCCACTTGATCATATCCCACAACTTCTATTTTATTACAATTTTCTAATTCCATGTCAAATCTTACTATTGATATATTTTTTCCATTTAGTATAAAATCAAATTTTATTTTGCTTACTATTTTTCCTATTAAAAAGCATACATTCATTTTTATCATCACCTACATTTTTATTTTTTCATAAAATACATATATTCAAAATTTCTACTAATATATATTTTACTGATACATTTTTACCTTTGCGGAAGGAATAAATCTCTTTAATACTAATACTTTTACTGGATATATTCCGTAAAATATATCATCTCAAATGTGTATTAGAGTGGGCGAAACGAATTGTTGCTGTTAGCATTGGAAGTATTGTTGTTGTTGCGATTACTCGTGTAATTGTTGCTGTTGTTGTAATTACCTCCTCGATTAACGCAAGGATTGTTATCCCATATGACCTGCTAAATATCTTTTTGACTCTTTGCTTGTCAGTTTGCCTTGTTTTATTTCATTTTTTAAATGTTTTATTTTCTTTTTTTAATTTTCTTTTTCCTTTATCTCTTATTTTCATTCTGTATTCATTTATTTTATATCCGCAAAAATTTACTCCCTGTTTATTTTTAAATATTTGTGTCTTACTATTTAATTCCAATTCTAAATTGTTTCTTAAAAATATCTTTATTTTTTCTAAAGTCTCTTTTGCTTCTTTTTTAGTCTTTACTATAACAATTGAATCATCTAAATAACGACAATAATATTTTATCTTTAATTTATGTTTTATATATTGGTCTACTTCATTTAAATATATATTGGCAAACATTTGAGATGTATAATTTCCAATTTCAAGTCCTTACTTCCTTCAATTTTGCTTACTATTAATATATTTTCTATCATTTCATACATGGATTTTTTATATTCTGTTCCTATACTGAATTTTTCTGTTCGTGGTAGCTTTAACATGATTTGTAACATATATTCCATATATTTTTCTGTTTTTGGTATTAATATCAGTTTGTTTTCTTTTGCTTTATTTTGAACCATATTTTTTTATTCTCCTGTTGTATTTTTTCTTTTAATTTATTTTCTTTCTCATATAGTTTTGCTACTGCTGATATATATTTATCTATTTTTTTATATGCATTTGTGCAATGTGCACAAGTATAACAATTAATTCTATTTTCTTTAATTTCATTGTTATTTTTACCTTCATATTGCATAATTATCTCCATTTCTTCTTTTTCTTGATTGAAAAAATATACTATATAACTATATTCTTTTTCATCTATCAATTCTGTATATTTTTCTAATGCATTTATTGGAAATCCAACTTTACATATTTCTTGTTTTAAACAACTTAATTTTAGATCTATCAAATTATTTAACAATACAGCATCTTTACCAATGGCTATATAAAAATTGCCCGTATTGCAAAAAACAATTTTCCCTTTGTTTTTTTGTTGCAATAATTCCATCATTTTACTAAATCCCATATTCTCTCTTCCTTTCTCATATAATATTTTTTATGTTTTAAACGTCAAAAAAGCGCCACGTTAGTGGCGCCACGTTAGTGGAAAATTTTCTTCATATTCCAAAATCCGTTTAAAACGTATTTTGAAAATGAATGAAAATTTTCTCTAATTAACGTATTTCATTCGTTAATTACTCTTATTTAATTAACACTATATTAAAACTACTTTTCTATTGTTGTAGTTTTTGTTTTCACAGAGTTCAGCTCTACAAATATAAAAGTGGGCGAAACGAATTGTAGCTGTAAGCATTGGAAGTAACGTTGAAGCTGCGAGAACTCGTGTAAACGTAGCTGTCGTAGTAACGACCTCCTCGACTAACGCAAGGATAGCTGGAATCACTATGAGTTTCTGTTGTCCATTCCCAACAATTTCCTGCCATATCAAATATATTACATTGCTTATCTACCTTACTTGTTACTTTTAATATATTTGTTCCTGTAGTTTGTGGAGCACTTTCACTTCTTGATGATTCTCCGTCTGTTTTTGAATATGTTGAACTATTACTTTCTGTTCCACATTTTTGTATAAACACTATTGCTGTATCCCATGCATAACTATTTATTAAATCACTTGTTACTTTTGCTTCACTTCCATACATATTTCTTGATAATTCTGATGCTTTATTTTGTGTTACATAATTCCAAACTTGTTGTTCTTTTTTACACACTAATTTTATATTATCTCCTGTATATCCTGTCCAATTTGTTTCTTTATTACTGTTACTTGTTGATACTGAAGAATTATAGTCAACTACTCCTGCTTCATATCTTCCTATATAATATCCATGATTGTTTTTTACACTTGTTTCAAATGCTTCTATGTTGTTTGCAATGGCATTTTTATAATTACTATTATGACTTGCTGTTGTATCCTCTGTAAAATATCTGTCAGAACATTCACTTGTTGTTATAGTTCCATCATTATTCTTAGTAAATTCATATCTTCCAAGAGCTATATCTACTGTCCCATTATTTGCTTTTTTTATTGCATTTTCTCCAGTTCCTACTGGTATCCATACAAATTGGCTTTCTCTTGTTTTTGTATATGTTGCATCTTCTATTACTATTCCTCCTGTTACTTCTGTTGCTGAATCACTTGCTATTTTAAATCCTTTTGGTATTGTTACTTGGTTTCCATATGTGTCTTCTAATGTTGTTGTATCATTAAATACTGTTCCTTTTGTTTTCAAACTTTGTATACTTCCTATTATATTTCCATTTGCATCTATTTTTTTCTTTTCTCCATTTACTGTTACTTCTAATGGAAATCCAGTATTATTTTTATCATAATTAATTCCTTGATTTTCTAAATTGTCCTTTAAATCTTTTAAATTCAGTTTTCCATCAGTCCCATAACTTCCTGCTATTGCTATCTTTAAATTTTCATCTTCTTTTGCCTGTTCTGTTTGTGTCTTTGCATCTCCTGCCTTTTTTAATATTCCATTGTCTCCAGTTAATGTAGCAATCGTTACTCCTGCTAGGATTAAAAGGACAATTATTGTTATTACCAATGCTATTAATGTAATACCTTTGCTTTCTTTTAACTTCTGTTTTTTTGCTGTTTTAATTGTTTTCATAAAACTTTCTCCCTTCTTTTGTTTCATTGTCTCTTTTTTATTTTTCTGTTTAAGTTATTTTCTTTATTTGATCTACGCAATTAAATTCTCTTATTTGTTAATTCCCCATTATTCAATTAACTCTATATTAAAACTACTTTTCTATTGTTATAGTTTTAGTTTTCACAGAGTTCAGCTCTACAAATATAAAAGTGGGCGGAACGAATGGCCTCTGCTAGCATGGGAAGTATTGAGGCCGTAGCGAGAGCTCGTGCGATCGAGGCTGACGTTGTAACCACCTCCTCGATCAACGCAAGGATTGTTGGAACGGCTAGAAGTTTCTGTTGTCCATTCATAACAATTTCCTGCCATATCAAATATATTACATTGCTTATCTACCTTACTTGTTGCATTTAATATATTTGTTCCTGTAGTTTGTGGAGCACTTGTACTTGTTGATGATTGTCCAACAGTATGTGAATATGTTGAACTATTACTTTCTGTTCCACACTTTTGTATAAACACTATTGCTGTATCCCATGCATAACTATTTATTAAATCACTTG
>OLSN01000297.1_pt1 | contig 55047 bp, 47 predicted proteins | sample 1672411 | NCBI WGS metagenome assembly OLSN01 (sample SAMEA3136683, study PRJEB25190) | human gut metagenome | biome: human gut; feature: human-associated habitat; material: faeces | place: Austria | collected 2013 | reverse complement strand
ACGGCGGCGCGCAGACCGGCCCGAACGGTCAGCAGTATTATGATGCTGACTACAAGGTCGTGGATGACGACGACAACAATAAGAAGTAATTTGAAACCGATCGACGCAGCGGGGACAGTTTATACTGCCCCCGATTGCGGCGTTTTTAGGAGCGTAGTCTATGGCTGAAAATAAAAGAGACTATTACGAGGTGCTCGGCGTTTCCAAGGGCGCTTCGGAAGAAGAGATCAAAAAAGCATACAAAAAGCTCGCGCGCAAGTATCACCCCGACATGAACCCCGGCGACAAGGAAGCCGAGGAGAAGTTCAAGGAGATCAACGAGGCGAACGAGGTTTTGAGCGACCCAGACAAGAAGGCGCGCTACGACCAGTTCGGCTTTGCGGGCGTTGACCCGAATTACGGCGCAGGCGCCGGTGGCGGCGCTTACGGCGCGGGCGGGTTCGACTTCGGCGACCTCGGCGATATCTTCGGCAGCTTCTTCGGCGGTGGCTTCGGCGGCGCGCGCGCGAACCCCAACGCGCCCCAGCGCGGCGAAAGCCTGCGCACGAGCGTGAACATCAGCTTTGAAGAGGCGGCCTTCGGCTGCGAGAAGGAAGTCAGCATCGACCGCATCGAGCAGTGTCCTGACTGCCGCGGCTCGGGCTGCGCCAAGGGCACGACCGCCGAGGTCTGCCCTGACTGTCGCGGCAGCGGCGTGATCCAGCAGCGCCGCCAGACGCCGCTGGGCTATATGTCGACGTCGGCCCCCTGCCAGCGCTGCGGAGGCAAGGGTAAGATCATCCACCAGCCCTGCCCCAAGTGCGGCGGCAAGGGCATGATCCGCCACCGCAAGACCATCAAGGTCAGCATTCCTGCGGGCATCGACAACGGGCAGACCATTTCGCTGCGCGCGCAGGGCAACGCGGGTAAGAACGGCGGCCCCGCGGGCGATCTGCTGATCGTTGTGTCCGTGCGTCCGCACGAGATCTTCCGCCGCGAGGGCACGAGCGTCCTGTGCGAAGCGCCCATCACGTTCACGCAGGCGGTGCTCGGCGCGGAGCTTGAGATCCCGACGATCGACGGCAAGGTGAAGTACACCATCCCCGAGGGGACACAGAGCGGCACGACGTTCCGCCTGAAAGGCAAGGGCATTCCCGGCCTCAACGGCCGCGGCCGCGGCGACCAGTACGTCACCGTGTATATCGAGACGCCGCGCAACCTGAACCGCGAGCAGAAGGAAGCGCTCAAGAAGTTCAGCGAGTCGCTCGGCGAGAAGAATTATGAGGAACACAAGAGCTTTTTCGGAAAGTTCAAGCTGTAACGAATAGAAGATGTATTTATCCGATTATCACACCCACTGTTCGCTTTCGTTCGACTCGAAAACGCCGGTGGAAGACATGGTGCGCGCGGGCATCGCGCAGGGTTTGCAGGAAATGTGCCTGACCGACCATGTAGACCTGTTCCGCCCGAGGGAGACGGCGCACTGGGAGCACGATTTTTCGAATCGTGAAGAGACCTTTGCGCGCGCCGACCAGGCGGCGGACGGGAAGATCATCGTCCGCCGCGGTATCGAGCTCGGCGAGGCGATGCGCGACTTTGCCTACGCAGACGAGCTGCTCTCGCGTTTGCCGGAGCTCGACTTTGTCATCGGTTCGCAGCATCAGCTGTCGGAAAAGTACGATTGGAACGACCTCTACTTCATGCCCGAGGCCACGGAGCAGGAGGCGCGCGAGCAGATCGCGGACTATTTAACGCTCGTTCTGGAGACGGCCAAGTGGGGGAAGTTCTCCGTGCTCGGCCACCTGACGCTGCCGCTTCGCTACATGAACGAGAACCACGGTATGCACATGAGCTTTGACGGCTTCGAGGACGAGGTGGCGCAGGTGTTCCGCGCGCTCATTGAAAATGGCTGCGGCATCGAGTGCAACGTCAACCGCGGCAACACGCCGCTGCCGGACGCCAAATGGCTGAGGCTCTATCACGAGCTCGGCGGCGAGATCATCACCATCGGCACCGACGCGCATACGCCGGAATTCGTCGGCATGCGCGCCCGCGAGACGCAGGAATTACTCAAGAGCTGCGGCCTCAACTATGTGTGCACGTTTGAAAAGAAAAAACCGGTCTTTCACAAAATCTGACTGACAAAAGGAGAAACACTATGAAGATCGCATTGGGCTGTGACCACGGCGGATACGCCATGAAGGAAGACATCAAAAAGCAGCTGGAGGGCCTGGGCCACGAGGTCAAGGACTGCGGCACCTATTCCACCGAGAGCTGCGACTATCCCATTTTCGGCGAGGCCGCCGCGCGCGCCGTCGCGAGCGGAGAGTGCGAGTACGGTATCGTCGTGTGCACGACGGGCATCGGCATCTCCATCGCGGCGAACAAGGTCAAGGGCATCCGCTGCGCGCACTGCGCCGATACGCTCGAGGCGCAGCTCTGCCGCCAGCACAACAACGCGAACATGATGGCCATCGGCGCGGGCTTCACGGGCCCGAAGCTGGCCGCGGCCATGGTTGAGACGTTCCTCTCCACCGCGTTTGAGGGCGGCCGCCACGCCCGCCGCGTCGCGCTGATGGACGCTATCGAGGGCTAAAGCATACAAAAACGGAAAATCAACAAAAACCGAAAGGTTTTTGTTGATTTTTTTGCTCTCAAAAGGTAAACTGTTGCACGAGAAAAAGGAGGCGGATGCAGACAATGGCAAGAAGATCGAGCGGAACGAAGGGCTATACCGGTTATCGCGGGCGCAGGCGCGGCAGAGGCGTGCTGGCCGTGGTGCTGGTGGTCATTTTGCTGCTGGCGTGCGGCTTTTTGTTTGCGCAGCGCTATATGGTATACGATGCGGACGGCTCGGTCCGCTTTGAGTTCCCCTGGATAAAGAAGACCCCACAGGACGACACCGCAAATGGCGGCGACAGCGGCGACGATAAGAAGCAGGACGACCTTGAGATCACGGTGCAAAAGCCCGTCATCAAGGATACCTACGCAGTCGAGCTGGGTGCAGACGCGCTCGGCAGCGATTGGCAGGCAGCGCTCGATGGCCTTGATAAGGACGTGAACGCCGTGGCGGTCGAGCTCAAGGACGCGAGCGGCAAGATCCATTACGGCTCTAAAGTGCAGGGCGCGATCGACTGCGGTGCGGTGGCCGGGAACAGCACATCGGACACGGCCATTCAGGGCCTTGTCGACTCGGACTATTACACGATCGGCCGCATCAGCACGCTGCACGACAGCCTGTACGCCTACGAGCACATGACGGACGCCGCCGTGTGCCAGCTGACGGGCTTTGTCTGGTACGATACGAACAGCACCCACTGGCTTGCGCCCGAAAAGCAGGCCGCGCGGCAGTATGTGACCGATATCGTCACGGAATGCGCACAGATGGGCTTTGACGAGCTGCTGCTCGACGATTTCCACTACCCGCGCGAGGGGCGCATGAGCCGCATCAAGACGGACGAGCGCACCATGACGCAGCAGGAGGCGCTTGCGCTGCTCGCCGACGATATCCACACCGCGCTTGAGCAGGCGGGCTACAAGGGCAAGCTCTCCGTCAGCGTGGACGCGGACATCGCGCTTGCGGGCAGTGAGGCAAACTCCGGCATCGTGATGAGCGAGCTCACGGAAAAGTTCGACCGCGTGTACGTCAAGGTCACGGCAGACCAGCTCGAGAGCGTCACCGAGGCGATGAAGGCCTACGACGTCGAGTTCGTCCCCATCGTGACGGAGGCGACGGACAGCGGCAGCTATCTGATCGAAAAGTGAAAAGAAAAAGCGGTCTGCTGAAATCTCAGCGGACCGCTTTTTGCGTAAAAAACAGCACGAAGCAGTGCCCGCTGCCTCATGCTGTTTTTCTTTATGAAAAGAGAGGTATCTCAGTTCATACTGCGGGAATTTTCGTAGCCGCCCTCGCGCGAAAGGCTCATCGCGCGGATGCGGTCATAAACATCGGCTTCGAGCTCGACCGTGCCGCGCGCAAGCTGTTCGCTGCGGCGCTGGGCGGAACGTTCGCCGGGGACGAAGACCTGTGCATTTCCTGCGGCGGGTGCGCTGGTGCGTACAGCCTCGGCCAGCGCCGATGTCTGCGCGATGAAATCGTCTGCGGAAGAAAACATTTCCGGCGACAGGGCGCAGAACAGGTAGCCGAGGTCGTATTCATCGCGGATCTCGCCGCCCATCTTTGCGCCGACGAACGCGCCGGTCAGAATTTCGAGCGCCATGCACAGTGCCGCGCCGCGCGCCCCGCCAAAGGGGAGCACGCCCTGCACGCGCTGTGGATCGGTGGTGAAAGCGCCGGCAGCATCGAGAAAAGTCCTCTCGGGGAGGGAACGCTCCTCGACAATGGCCTGCCGCAGCTCGCCCCACACGCCCTGCGCGGTGGCAAAGTCAAAGAGGAGGGGGGGCTTTTCGCCCTGCGGGAAGCCGAAGGAAAGCGGATTTGTGCCGAACATCGGCGCGCTGCCGCCAAACGGCACCACATGCGCGGGACCACCGTTGTTCGTGACGATGCCGATGCAGCCGCGCTCGGCGATCAGGCGGGAATAGGGGACAAGGCGGGCATAGCGGCTGACGTTGGTCAGCGCGACGAGGCCGACGCCATGCTCTTTAGCGAGTTCTGCGCTGAGCGCGGCAGCCTGCCGCGCGGCGATGTGGCCGAGCTCGCGGTGGCCGTCGATCTTGGCGTGGCCGCCGGTCCGGCTCACGATTTCGATGCTGCCCTCGCGGCCTGAAAGGCCGATGTCGATGGTCAGGAATTTGGAGACGCCGTGGGTCTTATGACCCTCGAGCTCGGCGTCCAGAAAATCATCGACGATGAAATCGGCGTCCTCGCTGCCGATGCCGCGCAGCGCGAGCGCGTCGAGCATCATGACGCGGAGCTCGTCGATGCGGATCTCTTTTTTCATAGGCCGCGCTCCTGCGCCAGCGCGACCAGACGGGCGAACACGTCCTGTGCAAGGCCACGGACGGCCTCACGCTTGTAGGGCATGGAGCCGCGCCCCGCGATGACGCGCTCGACCTCGGAAGAGAGCAGGTCACCGAGCGCGGCGCCGGTCTCCGCCGTGAGCGGCTTTCCCCCAAGGAACGCCGCGGCGTCTTCTGAAAGGTAGGCGTGCGGCGCGACCGCGCCGAGTGCAGCGCGCGCGCTCTGGATGCAGCCGTTTTCGACAACCGCGCTGACGGCGAGGTTGATCTTGGAGATCGTGACCTGGTGCCGTTCACCGATCTTGCCGAACGCGCTGATCTCATGTTCGGCGGGCAGGGGGAGGAGAAAGCGCAGAATGGCCTCGTCGCTCGCGAGCGCGGTCTTGCCCTTGCCGAGCACGAGCTCGCGTGCGGGGATGGTGCGCACCGCGCCGCGGCTGTTCATCACCTCGGCCGCGCCGCAGAGCGCGAGCAGGGGCGGGTAGACGTCGCCCGCGGGGGAAGAGGTGCCGATGCTGCCGCCGAGCGTGCCGCGGTTGCGGATCTGCGCGCAGCCGACCTGACTGCACGCCATGGCAAGCGCGGGAAAATACTGCCGCACGAGAGGGGACTGCGCGACCTGCGAATGCACGCACACCGCGCCGACGGCGAGAGAATCGCCGGCCAATTCAATTTGCTTGAGCTCCTGCATCTCCGTCAGGCTCAAAATAGTGTCCGCGTGCCAGACCTTTCCGTTGCGCTGGGCCAAAAAGTCCGTGCACCCGGCGACAATGGAGCCGCCGGAGAGGGACGCGAGGGCAGAGGCGAGCTCTTCACGATTTGTTGGCTGAAAGAAGTTCATTTGGCCGCCTCCTTCATGTCGCGCGCGGCCTGCCGGATGGCGCGCAGGATCTGCTCATAGCAGCTGCACCGGCAGATGTTGCCGGAGATCGCGGTGCGGATCTCATCTTCGGTAGGGTCGGGATTGTGGAGCAGCAGGCCCGCGGCGCTCATCACCATGCCGGGCGTGCAGTAGCCGCACTGAATGGCCATGTTGTTCACAAAGGCGGGGATGATGGGTGCGATGCGAGGGTCGGATTCGACACCCTCGGACGTGATGACGCGGTGTCCGTTCACCTGCGCGATCATCGTCATGCAGGCGTGGACGGCTTTATCATTGAGCAGCACCGTGCAGGTGCCGCACTCACCCTCGCCGCAGCCGCGCTTTGTGCCGGTCAGGTGCAGGTCTTCGCGCAGCACGTCGACAAGCAGGCGCTCCGGCTGGGCATTCACAACGGTTTCTTTCCCGTTTAAGTAAAAACGAATTTCCATCACAGCGACGCCTCCTTGCGTTTTTCCTGCACGGCGCGGATGATCTTCTCCGGCGTCAGCGGCAGGGTGGTCAGATCGGTTTGCAGTGCGTCATTGACGGCGGCAAGCAGCGCCGGCGCGACCGGCACAAAGCAGGATTCGCCGATGGACTTGGCACCGTAAGGCCCTTCGGGGCTGCCATTTTCGACAAGCACTGTCTCAATGTGCGGGAAGTCGTACGCGCGTGCCACGTGATAGCGCTGCAGGGTGGCGTTGAGCGGCTGGCCGGTCTTCGGGTCGATTTTGACCTGCTCGCAAAAGACAAGCCCCATGCCCTGCTGCAAGGCGCTGCCGACCTGCCCGCGGCAGAGTTCGGGATTGATGGCCTTTCCTACATCATGCGCGGCGGTGTAGGCTGTCAGGCGGCAGAGCCCAGTGAGCGTGTCGACCTCGACCTCGGCAAAGTGAGCAGCGGCAGGGCCGGGGTTGGACGAGGGCTGGTAAGTGTTGGAAACGAAAATTGCGCCGCTGCCGCCGTACTGGTCGGCGGCATAGCAGATAACATCACGGTAGGTTTTCCGGCGAGAGGGATCAGCGGTGACAAAGATCTCACCGTTTTGACAGGCGAGGTCTCCGGCACTGCATACCATGAGACGTGCGGCATTTTCCAGCAGCAGAGATTTGAGCTTCTGCGCCGTTTCCAACACGGCACGGCCGGTGACATAAATTGTGCGGCTGGTGTAGCAGCCATTATCGAGCGCATTGTATGCCGTGTCGCCCTCAGGGAAATCAATGCTGTCAGGGGGGATGGAGAGTTCTTCTGCGGCAATATTCTTCAGCGCGGCAACCGTGCCGCAGCCATGGTCGTGGATGTTGCAGTTGAAGCTCGCCGAGCCGTCCTCTTCAAACTTGGCCGTGACGGTGCACCAGTCAAGACGGCGAGGATAGTAGCCTGAGGTATGGGTGGACACGGCGAGGCCGACGCCCTTGAGATAGCGGCTGCTTCGATCCTGCGCCTGCGCGGCGGCGCGGCGCTCGAACCAGCGGAAACGTTTACTGCCAAGGCGCAGCACGTCCTCAAGGCGGACATCGCCGAGCGGGAAATTGCCAATTTTGCTGATTGCGTCGGGCGGCAGGATATTTTTGAGCCGCAACTCGAGCGGGTCACAGCGGAATTTCTGCGCGGCGGCGTTCATCATGTTTTCCATGATGAACGCGGTCTCGGGGCCGCCCCAACCACGGTAGCTGCCGGACATGGGCGTGTTCGTACAGGTGGAGGTCGCATGGTACGCTACATCCTCCACGCCGTAGACCCAGGAGAGCTTTTTGAACATGGATCCCATGTAATCCGGCGAAACACCCTGATAACCGCCCGCGTCGAGCTCAGCGGTCAGGTCGAGCGCTTTGAGAATATGGCCTTTGTCGAATTTGGCGCGAATTTCACTTTTGATGGGATGGCGCAGCACAGTGCAGAGGATGGTCTCGCGCCGGTCGAGCTGAAGCTTGACGGGGCGCCCCGTCATTTTTGCGCCGACGGCGGCCAGCGGTTCCAGGATCATCTCCTGCTTGCAGCCGAACGAGCCGCCCATCGGCGTTTTGATGGCGCGCACATGGCTCATCGGCATTCCAAGCAGTGCTGCAACACACGAGCGCACGCCAAATGTCGACTGTGTGGGAGACCAGACGGTCATGCGGTCGGTGCCGGGGTTATAGTCTGCCACGGCGCAGTGCGTTTCCATGGCGATATGCGAGACACGCTGCGTCTGTGAGCGGTGGATGAACTCTTCGCCCTGCACATCGGCATATCTGCCGCCGAAGCCGCATTCGGGCAGTGTGACCGTGTTGCCGTCCTCGTGCAGCTGCGGCGCACCCTCGCGCTTGGCGGCTTTCACGGTAAAGACAGCGGGGAGTTCCTCTATTTCGAGTTGGATCGCTTCCGCTGCTGCTGCGGCGATCTCCGGCGAATCGGCCAGCACGGCAGCCACGCGGTCGCCGACAAAACGGACGTGACGGCTGAAGAGCGTTTCCTGGTCCATGACATCCTCGCTGATGCGAACGCGACCGCGATTGTATTTAGTGTCCACCGTATTTTCAAACGACAATACCGCAGCAACGCCTGGCATCGCAAGTGCGGCGGAGGAGTCGATCGCTTTGACGATCCCGTGGGCAACGGGACTGAGCACGAGCTTCATGTGCAGCATGTTCGGCAGCTTCATGTCACCCGCGTAGCGCAGAAGGCCGCTGGCCTTGGCACGGGAATTGTTGACAGGCGTGCTCTTGCCGATGTATTGATAGTTCATAATGGATTCTCCCAGAATGTTTATCGGGACGAATGCAGCCGCAAAATGCGGCGGCAAAACCCTTTACTGATACCCTATAATGAACCACAACCGTCAAAGGAGCGTCAAGAAAAACGCATTTCGACAGGCTGTGTCAAAAAAATTTTAAGCGTCAAATCGATTTTACAAAAAATTTGACGTTTTTTTGATTTTTGATGCTTACAGTTGCGTTGTGTCAATGATACTGCTGCCGCGTTAAAGTTCCGCGAAAGGGATAAAAGGCGGCCGAGCGCTGGGAGGTGCGAGTCATAAGCCATGGAACCCTCACAACATTACCGCAAGAAAGCAAAGTCCCCATAACGAATACCATTACATTTTTTGGGAGGAATAGAAAATGAACTCTGCAACAGGAACAAAAAAGACCGTTGGCTTCGGAAAAGCGCTTGTCGTTTTTATCTGTGTGTTTGGGCTGATTCTCTGCGGCATCAGCGTGCTCGGCACCTCGGCACACATCCCTCTGGTCATCGCCACGATCGTCGCCACTATCGCGGGCGTTTCGAGCGGCTTTACCTGGGATGAAATGGAAAAGGGCATGAGCGAGACCATTAAGGCCTCCGCCCCCGCTATCCTCATCATGCTCATCATCGGTATGGTCGTCGGCACCTGGATGCTCGGCGGCATCATCCCCACAATGATTTACTACGGCCTGACCTGGCTGTCCCCGAAAATCTTCCTCTTCGCCGCCTGTGCCCTGTGCGTTATGGTTTCGACCTTCACGGGTTCTTCCTGGACGACGATGGGCACCGTCGGTGTGGCGCTGGTCGGCGTCGGCACCGCGCTTCAGGTTCCCCTCGGCATGACAGTCGGCGCGATCATCTCCGGCGCTTACTTCGGCGATAAGATGAGCCCCCTGTCCGATACCACGAACCTCGCTCCCGCCATGGCCGGTACCACGGTGTTCACCCACGTCAAGCACATGGTCGTTACCGCAGGCCCGTCCATCATTATTTCCCTGATCATCTACGCCATCATGGGCTTCACAGTCGTCAAGGGTACGGCCAGCATGGAGACGATTGACCTCTACATGGGCACGCTCAAGGAGTTCTTCACCATCAGCCCTGTGATGCTCATTCCACCGCTGTGCGTTCTGCTCATGGTTATCTTCAAGGTGCCCGCCATCCCCGGCCTGATCGGCGTCTCCGCTCTCGGCGGCATCTTCGCGGCCATCTTCCAGAAGGCAAACCTCGCGACGATCCTCGCCTCCATGTACACCGGTGTGAGCATGGATACCGGCGTTGCCGAGATCAACCGTCTCGTTAACCGCGGCGGCCTCTCCAGCATGCTCGATACCGTTGCCCTGATCCTGATCGCCCTGGCGTTTGCCGGTGTGGTCGAGACCACCGGTGCTGTCCACGCCATCATCGAAAAGATCCTCAGCAAGGCCAAGAGCGACAAGGCCATGATGACCACCGCTATCTTTGCCACGCTCTTCACCAACTTCGCCACCGCCGCGCAGTATGTCGCGATCGTGCTTCCCGGCCGTATGTTCCGCGAGGCTTTCCGTGAGCGCGGTCTGCACCCCAAGAACCTGTCCCGTATCCTTGAGGACGTCGGCACGATCTGCGCGCCGTTCTGCCCCTGGAGTACTGACGGTGTTTATATCCTCGCAACGCTCGGCTGCGCCACCGCGGCCTATGCGCCCTACATGTTCTTCTCCATGCTCTGCCCCATTGTCTCGCTGATCTGCATCTGGACCGGCTGGACCATCACTCGCATCACCCCCGAGCAGGCCAAGGAAGACATCATCCCATAAGCTGTTAATTTGAGCAGGGGGGAGCGCAAGTTCCCCCTGACTCCAACAAAGAATCGAGAAAAAGGAGAAAGCAAATGAACAAGGTTATTCTCAACGGCGTGGATCTTTCCATTGAAGACGTCGTCAACGTTGCCCGCAACGGTTATCAGGTTGAGATCGACAAGGACTGCATGGCACATATCGCCGAAGTCCGCAACTACATGGAGAGTGAATGGATGCGCGATGACGCGCCCGCCGTTTACGGCTTCAACACCGGCCTTGGCAAGCACAAGGATCACAAGGTCACGATCGAAGAGAGCGATCTGCATCAGTATCGCACCGTTTTGTCCCACTGCGGCGGCGTCGGTGATCCGGCTCCCGAGGAAGTGGTCCGCGCGGCCATGTGCGTCCGTCTGAACGCCTTCTGCCGCGGCGTTTCCGGCCTGCGTCCGGTCGTCGTTGAGCGCCTTGTCGAGCTGCTCAACAAGGGTGTGCATCCCGTCGTGCCCTGGCAGGGCAGCGTGGGCGCCTGTGGCGACCTTGCCCCCATGGCTCACATCGTCTCCGTTCTCATCGGCGTGCCCCAGGCCGAGGCCTTCTATCAGGGCGAGCGCATGCCTGCACAGGAAGCGCTGAAAAAGGCCGGCATTACCCCCGTCGAGTTCCAGCTCAAGGCCAAGGACTGCCTGGCGCTGCTCAACGGCACCACAATGTTCGCCGGTATGGCGTGCCTGAACGTGCACGACGCCGAGCGCCTGTACAAGCTCTCCGAGATCACGACCGCGCTGTCTCTTGAAGCCATCCGCGGCGAGACCCGCGCGTTTGACAAGCGCATCCAGGAGGCCCGCCCCTACGCCGGCCAGATCAAGGCCGCTGCCAACGTGATGAAGCTCGTCGAGGGTTCCACCCGCGTCACCGAGGACGCCCGCAAGGTCCACCTCGAGCACGACATCATGCATCCGCACTATCAGGAGCGCGTGCAGGATAACTACTGCTTCCGCTGCATGCCGCAGGTGCAGGGCGTCTGCCGCGAGAACCTTGACTATGTCAAGCACCTCGTCGAGGTCGAGATCAACGCCGCCACCGATAACCCGCTGATCTTCCCCAAGGGCGACGGTCACTACGAGTTCCTCTCCGGCGGCAACTTCCACGGCGAGCCCACCGGCTTCGCGATGGATATCCTGACGATGTCCCTCGTCGAGATCGGCAACGTCTCCGACCGCCGCTGCTTCACGATGTGCGATCCTACCATCAGCTACGGTCTGCCTCTGGCGCTCGCCGGCGAGCCCATCGGCCTGAACTACGGCTACAACATCATTTGCTGCTCCACCTCCGCCCTCGCGTCTGAGAACAAGACGCTGGCGTTCCCCTCCGTCTGCGACACTATCCCGACCAAGGCCAACCAGGAAGACCACGTCTCCATGGCGCCCTGGGCCGCCCGCAAGGCCAAGCTCGTCATTAAGAATCTTGAAAAGATCCTCGGCATCGAGCTGCTGCTGGCCTCCCGCGGCATCTGGATCACGCAGGACCAGCTCGGCGAGTTCAAGCTGGGCAAGGGCACGTCCATCGCCTATGAAAAGGTCAACGAGCTCATCAAGTTCCAGAATGAAGACATCTACATGGGCAACCAGTCCAAGGCTACGATCGGCCTCATTGAATCCGACGAGCTGCTGAACGCTGTGGAAGCAGCGGTCGGCGAGCTGTAAGCATCCCTCTTCTCCACACAACCCAAAGCGACCGGTGCGTTCCCGCGTACCGGTCGCTTTGGGGCATAATGCACAAAAGTTGAATGGATTCGACGCGAATTAAACGCTTGCTTCTGTCGAAAACGGCCATTATACTGTAATCAATACGTCGCTCTTTTTTGGAGAGGGCAGAGGCAAGCATCCAACTTTTGAAAAAGAAAGGAGAAAGTCTGATGCAAAAGATTACAGCCGAACTTCTTGGCTCAGGACGGATCCTGCTCGACGGGAAACAGGTCAACCTGCCGTTCAAGCAGGCCGAGGCACTGGTGTACTACCTTCTTGTCGAAAAGGAGACCTTTCGCCCCAAGCTCGCCGACATCATCTGGGGCGACAGTGCGGACGAGCACAAGGTGCAGTCCAACATGCGCAACGCCATCTATGTGATCCGGCGCGAGTTCGGCCGCGATTTTCTTGTCGGCGCGTCGAAAAATGTCATTCAGATTAACCCTGAGATCAGAATCGATCTGGACATCGACCGCTTTAACGACAAAAATTTGACGGATTTCAGTTTTTACGCGGGCGACTTTCTCGAAAACTTTTATCTCAAGGACAACGAATACTACAACGAATGGCTGCTCAACAACCGCCAGCACTATCGAGGGCTGCTGCAGGAGCGGCTTAAGGAGTCCATCGTCGCGGCGTTTCAGGACGAGCGCTACAAGGACTGCGAGCTGGAATGCCAGAAGCTCATGGCGCTCGACGAGTTTGATGAGTTTGGCTATGTCTATTTAATTGAAATTTACCGCGCACGAGGCGAGTATTCCTCGGCAGTGGCGCTGTACGACAGGCTGGAAAAGCTGCTTTCCGAAGAGCTGTTCCAGTCGCCGAGCGAAGAGATCACAGCTCTCGTGCAGAACATCCGGCAGGAGCGCAACAAGAGCGTGCTGCACGTGCTCTCGCAGAAGGAGAGCATCACCTCGCCGGAGAGCGAAAAGGACAGCGGCCCGTTCATGGGCCGCGAGGAGGAGCGCGGGAAGCTCGTAGACGACATCCTGCAATTTTCCGGGGGCCGCGGCGCGATCAGCCTTGCCGTGACCGGCGAGGCCGGCATCGGCAAGACGCAGCTCTTTCAAACGGTGCTCTCCTCACTGGGGAAAACGCAGGCGGCGATCTATCAGACCTGTTGCTACCGCGCCGAGGAGAACTACGTCTTAAAGCCCTGGCAGAACATCTTCGAGCAGCTGGGGCGCGACCTTAAAAATCGCGCGAGCGGCGCGGACGCGACGCTCTTCCGTGCGGCGGTTTCGCGCGCGTTCCCGTATCTCTGGCAGGTCGACCTGGAAAAAGCCATCGACCAGGACGACATCACGACCGAGAGCGGCAGCAGCAACCTGCGCGCGATCACCTACGCGCTGATGCGCCTGTCACACGCGCAGCGGATGATCTTCTACTTTGACGATCTCCAGTGGGCAGACAGTGTGTCGATCTCGCTGATCCGCGATATCCTGACCTCGGACAAAAACCACCGCATCCTGTTCCTTTTCGGCGTCCGCGACGAGCGGCACCAGTATGTGGGCAGCTTTTTGGAGGAGATGAAGGCTGCGCGCTTTCTGTCGGAGCTCCAGCTGCCGCGCTTTTCTGTGGACGAGACGGGGCAGCTTGCAGACCTTCTGCTGCCGGACCGCTTTTCCACGCCTGCGCTGCGCCAGCAGCTCTTCCGCGAGACTGAGGGCAACCCCTTTTTCATCATCGAAACGGTCAACAACCTCAAGTTCAACGGCTCGGTGGCCGACATCACGCCGAACATGCGCGACACGATCCGCATCCGCATCATGTCGCTGCCGTCGGAAGAGCGCAGCATTCTTGATCTGCTCTCGTTCTTCTTCGACGGCGCATCGTTCGACATGATGCGATCGCTCTCGGGAAAAGAGGAGTACGAGCTCATCACGATTTTGGAAAACCTCATCGACAAAAAGCTCATCCGCGAGGTCATCCGCGCCGAGAGCGTCGCCTTCCAGTTCAGCCACCAGAAAATTCTCGAGTATGTTTACGGCGAGCTTTCGCTCACCAAGCGGCGCATCCTGCACGAAAAGATCTCCTGCTGCCTCGAGCGCAGGCTCAGCGGCACGAGCGCGGACAACGCGCTTTATACCAAGCTCATGTACCACAGCAGGCGCGCGGGCAATGAGCGCAAATACCTCAAGTACTACGTCGAGTACGTTTACAACTATTTAAACCTGTCCCACGAATATTATCCGGTGCTCGGCGGGGAGACGCTGCCGACGGACGCAGAAAACGACCTTCGGCTTGATTCGTCGGACAGAGCTGGCATCCTTCGCATCCTCAAGGACATCCAAACGAAGGTGCAGGCCAATCAGGGCAAATTCGACGAGAGCGACAAGCACGGATTCCTGTCGGATTACTACCACATGATGGGCCGCTTCCACATCCGCAAGGTGGAGTATTCGCAGGGCGAGCCATACATCCGCACGCTCATCGAGCTCAACCGCGACTCGGACAGCGAGCAGTGCCGCAACAACATGATCAAGGCCTACCGCCAGCTCATCTGCATCTACATCGACCGCTACGAGACCAAACAGATGCACGAGGTCGTCGAAAAGGCGTTCGCCGTGCTTGGCGAGGACGGCAAAGCCGAAGAGCGCGCCATCTGGATGCGCCTGTCGGGTCTGTGCTCCATCATGTCGGGCCGCATCGAGGAGGGCTACGCCTCGCTCACGCAGGCGATCGAGATTTTCGAGCGCTCTGGGGAAAAGGACAAATACCTCTTCAACCTCGCGGCATCTTACGCATGGCTTGGCGAGGTGGAACGCAACCGCATGCACTATGGCGAGGCGATGCAGTACTACACGCGCGCCATCTCCATCTGCACGGAAAACTTTCTCACCGGCGGTATCGCGACGTTTTACACCTACGCCGGTCAGGCCGCGCTGGATGCGGGCGACCTTGAAAGCGCGGACGAATACCTCTCGCAGGCAGTCGACCAGTTCAACAAGGTGGAGCTGATGTGGGGGCGCGGTATCGCGTTCGCCTACTACGGCTACCTCTGCTTTGAGCAGGGAGAGTATCGCAAGGCGCTGAGCCTTTTCATCAAGGCGGACGATTATGCCCAGCGGCTCGGTAGCTGCTACGAAGTGGGCGTGCTGAACCGCATGTTTGCACAAATCAGCCTGCAAATGCAGGATTCACCGGACATTCAGGCTGTTTTTGGACGATATTTGAATAAAGACGTGTCTGTTTACTTACAGCAGTCGAAAATGCTGCTGCGCGACGCCTATTCTCCGGTCGACGAGCAGTATCTGTCGCAGCTCACGGAGCGGCTGAAACGGGAGAATAAGGCCAATACGGAACATACAGCAAATTCTGCACAGGAGATAGAACATCATGCTTGAAAACAACCACACGATTCACCTGACGCTCAACGGCGAGAGTTGCGCGTTCACGGTGGAGCCGCAGGAGACGCTTCTGCACGTGCTGCGCGAGCGCGCGCACCTGACGGGCGCGAAAAAGGGCTGTGACCTTGGCGAATGCGGCGCCTGCACGGTCATCATGGACGGGCGCGCGGTCAACTCGTGCTGTGTGTTCGCCATCGAGGCGGACGGCAGCACGGTCGAGACCATCGAGGGCATCGGCACCGCCGACGAGCCGCACCCGCTGCAGCAGGCGTTTATCGACGCCGGCGCCATCCAGTGCGGCTACTGCACGCCCGGAATGATCATGGCGGCCAAGGCGCTGCTCGACCGCGATCCTCATCCCACGCGCGAGGAGATCCACGCCGCCATGTCCGGCAACCTCTGCCGCTGCACGGGCTACACGAAGATCGAGGAGGCCATCGTCGCGGCTTCCAAGGTCATTGAACAGTACGCGAACGGAAAGGAGGCGCAGCAGTGATGGAACAGCATCATTTCGACATTGTCAACCACGCCACGCCGCGCCTTGAGTCCATGGATAAGGCGCTGGGCCGCGGCAAGTATACCGACGACTTAGAGCTCCCCAACATGGCCTACGCCGCGCTGGTGCGCTGCCCGTATTCCCACGCCAAGGTGCTGAGCATCGATGTGAGCGAGGCGGAAAAGGTTCCCGGTTTTCTCGGCTGCGCCCTGCCGGAGGAGGCCCCGCAGGCCTACTTCAACTGCTCGGGCAACCCGCCCTCTCCGCTTCTGATGGCGGATGAAAAGGTGCTGACGACCGAGCCGCTGACCATCGGCGACCGCGTGGCCGTCGTCGCCGCGGAGACGGAGGAGGCCGCCCGCGCCGCTGCCGAGGCAGTGAAGGTCGAATACGAGAACCTTGCGCCGATCCTCGACGTCAAGGCCGCGCTCGCGGATAATGCGCCCGCGATGCAGCCGCACCTTTCCGACACGAACGTCGTCCAGTGGCGCGAGGTGTCGCAGGGCGACATCGCTGTGGGCGAGGAAAAGTCCGACATCATTCTCGAAGACCATTTTATCACGCCGCCGATGCAGCACACGATGATCGAGCTGACCTGCTGCATCTGCGACTTCAGCGACGGCGAGCACATGACGATCTACAGCTGCTCGCAGACGGTGTTCCAGGAGCGCCGCATTCTGGCCGAGCTTTTCGGCCTCAAGGAAGTGGACGTGCACATCATCAAGCCGCTTGTCGGCGCAGGCTTCGGCGCGCGCCAGCAGCTGCACGCCCAGCACGCCGCAGCGCTCATCTCGCGCAAGATCAAGCGCCCCGTGAAGCTGCTCTATTCGCGCGAGGAGGATTTCTACTCCGTCGTGCGTCACGCCTCCGACGTTGATCTTCGCATCGGCGCGGACAAAAACGGCAAGCTGCAGCTCTTTGATACGACGTTCCGCCTGAACGCCGGCCCCTACACCACGCACACGCCGACGGTCGTGGCCGCCGCCGCGCGTAAATTGCAGTACAACGTGCCGAACTACTCGTTTATCGGCCTGAGCGTTTTCACAAACCATGTGACGGGCGGCGCGTTCCGCGGCTACGGCAACACGCAGCTCACGTTCGGCCGCGAAATTCTGATGGACCGCCTCGCGCAGAAGCTCGATATGGACCCCGTCGAATTCCGCCTGATGAACCACGTGCAGGTGGGCGAGTGCTTCCCCTGCGCAAGCATCCCTGTCAGCAGCAACGGCATTGAGGACTGCGCGCGCCGCTGCCAGCAAATCCAGAAGGAGATCGACGAGAAAGAGCCCCTGATCGACGACGAAAACATCCGTCAGGCATGGGGCATCTCGTTCAGCTGCCACGGCTCCGGCCCGTCCTCGAAGGAGGGCCTGAGCGGCGCGGTCGTCATGCTCAACGCCGACGCGTCCGTGCATCTGCTCGTCGGCTCTGCCGATATCGGTCAGGGCAGCGAGACGATGGAGAGCCAGATCGCGGCGGAATGCCTCGGTATCCCCCTCTCCAGCGTGCAGATCACCGCGGCGGACACGGGCCTGACGCCGTATAACACCGGCACGTTCGGTTCGAGCCAGACGTTTATCTGCGGCAACGCCGTCAAGCTCGCCTGCGACGATCTGAAAAAGAAGATGGTCGAGCAGCTCAAGGTCATCTACGACGGCTGCACGGTCAAGGAAAAGAACCACCGCTACTATATCAGCGGCGGCGAGGAGCTTGAGCTGAGCTTTGAGGACGCCGCGCGCAAGATCCTGTTCGACCCCAAGGGCAGCGTGCCCATCGGCGCGGGCACCTACAAGGCTCTGGCCTGCCCCAACCCGTTCTCCGTCTGCTTTGTCAAGGCGGAATACCACAAGAAGCTCAACGCCATCCGCCTCATGGACATCATCGAGGTCGTGGACGTCGGTACGCCCATCAACCGCCTGACCGTCGCCGGTCAGCTCGAGGGCGGCATCGCGCAGGGCGTGGGCTACGCGCTCTATGAGCGCATGGAGATCAACCCGCGCTCGCGCCGCACGCTGTCGACCGATTTCCTGCACTACCGCATCCCGCAGATGGGCGACATGCCGCGCACGTATGTCGACATGGTCAACAGCCACGACCCCTACGGCCCGCACGGCGCGAAGAGCGTCGGCGAGCTTGCCACGGTGCCCGTGGCGCCGGCCATCGTGAACGCGGTGCGCCGTGCAAGCGGCATTGAGATCAACAGCCTGCCGCTGTGCGACAAATTTGCCATCCTGCCGACCGAGAGGGGGAATGTGAAATGAGCGGACAGGTTTTAGAGAGCTTACACGACATCGTCTCCGCCGAGCACCCGACCTACATCGGCGGCGGCACAGACATCATGCCGCTGCTGAAAAACGAGGTGCGCGACGACAAGGATTTCGTCTTCCTGAAGAAAATTCCGGAGCTGCACGTTTTGGAGGAAAAGGACGGCGACCTCATCATCGGCGCGGCGATGACGCTCACCGAGCTTGCCGAGAGCGAGCTTTTGAACAGCCGCTACGCGGCCATCGCGCAGGCGGCGTCGCTGACGGCATCCCCGCAGATCAGAAACATCGCCACTGTCGGCGGCAACATCATGCAGGACCGCCGCTGCATCTACTTCAACCAGCCGCACCTGTGGCGCAGCGGCCTTGCCTACTGCTTCAAGACCGGCGGCAGCATTTGCCACCAGATCCCGAACTCGCCGGTCTGCCGCGCGATCTACTATTCCGACGTCGCCACCGCGCTCATCGCTTACGAGGCGGAAGTAGAGTACATCGAAGACGGCGAGACGCACCGCACCGACCTAAAGTCCCTCATCGAGCGCCACAGCGTGGCCAACGGCCTTGCCTGCCACGAGCACCTGCCCATCCTCGTCACGCGCTTTTTCGTCCCCGCGGCGGAAGAGGGCGAGCGCAGCGGCTTTTATAAGTACGCGATGCGCACGACGATCGACTTCCCGATCATCAACTTCGCGCTCCGCTGCGGCGGCAATCGCCCCGCGCGTCTGGCTGCGGGCGCGGTCGCGCCCCATCCGGTCGTGATGGCCGAGACGGCGGCGAAGATCGACTCCGACGCCACGGATGACGAGGTCATCGCGCAGGCCGAGGACGAGCTCAGAAAGCTCGCCATGCCCATCAAGGAGGCCTGCATGACCCCCGCGGTCAAGAGAAGCCTCTATCGCCACGTCGCAATGCTGCTGAGTCTGAGAAAATAAGCAAAAAAAGAACCGTCCGATCGGACGGTTCTTTTTTGTCGTAGAGATTTACTTCGCGGCGCGGGCCAGAACGGCCTCGGCGCTCATGCTCGGGTTGATGGTCTCTTCGCTCTCGACCGCGATGGCCGCGGCGGCGGTGCCGGCGGCGCAGCTTTCGGCAAGGTCGCGGCCCGCGAGAAACGACCAGACGAGGGATGCCATCATCGCGTCGCCCGCGCCGGTGGCGTTGCGCATCTCGGCCTTGCAGATGGGCTCCAAATGCGTCTCGCCCTGCTGCGCGGCAAACACACCGTCGCCGCCGAGCGACAGGAACACGCGCTGCACGCCCTGATCGAGCAGCGCCTGCGCGGCCTGATGGAGCGTTGCATTGTCTGCGATCTTCACGCCGGAGAGGAGCTCTGCTTCGATGCGGTTGGGCTTGAGCGTGTGAACATGGCCGAGAAGCCCGCGGAGCTTTTCTGCCTTGACGGTGGACACTGGATCGACGAAGAGCGGCGCGGCGCAGTGCTCGACAAGGTACGCGATGGACTCGCGCGGCAGGTTCGCGTCCACGACCACCGCGGCGGCGCCGTCGAGCAGCTCCTTCTGCGAGGCGAAGTAGTCCGGCGTCAACTTTTCGCAGATCTCCATATCGGCCACGGCCACGGCCATGTCGCCGTCGCTGTCGCCCACGAACACGTAGGTCGAGGTGCGGCCGTCGGGCACGCGCAACGCGTGCGAAAGGTCGATGCCGAGTTCTTTACAGCTCTCTTCGACCTGGCTTGCGCGCGAATCGCCGCCCACGGCGGTCAGAAGATACGTCGGTACGCCGAGCAGGCGCATGTTGTGCGCGATGTTGCGTCCCACGCCGCCGAGGCTCAGCTCGACCTTGCCGGGGTTCGAGTCCTTCGCGCGCAGCGGCGCGAAGGAGTGTGCGCCGATGTCGATATTCACGCCGCCGCAGACGACGGCGTAGGGAAGATTCTTTTCGTTAGACATGATGTTGCTTTCTCCGAATTATTTGTGATAAAGACGCTTGGATTCATACTTCGGCTCGCAGCTGACGTGAATGCCGAGGCGCTTGTAGAGCTTGATGTCCTCCTCCGAGATGATGACGGAGAAGTGCGCGTCGCAGCCGCGGAGCGTGCCGAGCTGGGCTCTTGCCATGTCGGCGAGGGGGTTCGTCAGCGCCGAGATCGCCAGCGCGATGAGCACCTCGTCAGAGTGCAGGCGCGGGTTGTGGTGGCCGAGCGACTGGAGCTTGAGCGCTGAGATCGGCTCAATGACCTGATTCGAGATGAGGTTCATGTCGCTGCGGATGCCCGCCATGGCCTTGAGCGCGTTGAGCAGCAGCGCCGCCGAAGCGCCGAGAAGGGAAGAGGTCTTGCCCGTGACAACGCGGCCGTCGGGCAGCACCATCGCGCCCGCGGGCGCGCCGGTCTCCTCGGCCTTCTGCTTGGCCGCGGCCACAGCGGGGCAGAGGTCGGGCGTCACATCCGCCTGCTGCATGACGAGCTCGAGCTTTCTGAGCTGGCAGGCGTCAGCAATGCCGCGCGCGACGTCGACCTGCGCGGTGTAGTAGCGGCGCAGAATTTCCATGCGCGAGGCCTGACGGCAGACCTCATCGTCGATGATGCAGTTGCCCGCCATGTTGACGCCCATGTCGGTGGGGGACTGGTAGGGGCACTTGCCGGAGATGCGCTCGAAGATCGCGCGCAGGACGGGGAAGATCTCCACGTCGCGGTTATAGTTCACGGTCGTCTCGCCGTAGGCCTCGAGGTGGAACGGGTCGATCATGTTCACGTCGTCAAGGTCCGCGGTCGCGGCCTCGTAGGCGAGGTTCACGGGGTGCTTGAGCGGAAGGTTCCAGATGGGGAAGGTCTCAAACTTGGCGTAGCCCGCGCTCACGCCGTGTTTGTGCTCGTGGTAGAGCTGGGAGAGGCACGTCGCCATCTTGCCGCTGCCGGGGCCCGGCGCGGTGACGACGATGAGCGAGTGCGTCGTCTCGATATACTCGTTGCGGCCAAAGCCCTCGTCGCTCACGATGTGGGCGACGTCGGAGGGATAGCCCGCGATGGGGTAGTGGCGGTAGTTGCGAACGCCCAGCGTGTTGAGACGCTTGATGAAGGCATCCGCTGCGTTCTGCCCCGCGTACTGCGTGATGCACACGCCGCCGACATAAAGCCCCAGCGAGCGGAACGCGTCAATCAGGCGCAGGCAGTCGTCATCATAGGTGATGCCGAGGTCGCCGCGCACCTTGTTCTTTTCAATGTCGTTCGCGTTGACCGCGATGACGATCTCCGCGTCGTCGCGCAGCTGCTGAAGCATACGGATCTTGCTGTCGGGCTGAAAGCCGGGCAGCACGCGCGAAGCGTGAAAGTCGTCGAAGAGCTTGCCGCCGAACTCGAGGTACAGCTTGCCGCCGAACTTGCTGATGCGCTCGCGGATGTGCGCGGACTGCATGGCAAGGTATTTGTCGTTATCAAAACCGATTTGTCCCATCGTAAAAAGCACCCCATTTTCAATTTACACATAATATATGCCTATTATATAGAACGTACGGCGGCTTGACAAGAAATGTGCCCGCAGAAAAATAGATGAAAAACGGCAGCAAATTTCTGCTATTTTCCCCTCTTTACATCAGCGAGCTCTTAGCGTATGCTATAAACAGTCTCTTCACGGGGGGAAGAAAAAATCCGCACTTTTTGCCAAATGTCAATACTAAAACCCGAATTTCTTTGAAAAATTTTTTATAGTCTTTATAGGCTTGCAAGAAACACGTTGAAAAGCTCCGCAGAGGTGTGCCAGTCCAGGATTAACCGTGGGTAATTATTTATCCAGTCCTGGACCCGGCGCACCTCTTTTTGTGTTACCTTGCGGAAGTCCGTGCCCTTGGGGAAAAACCACCGGATAAGCTGGTTCTGCTTCTCGTTGCTGCCGCGCTCTCCGGGGGACCTGGGGTGGCAGTAGTAGACGTGGGTGCGCTTCTCTCCGGGCAGCAGGCAGGAGCGCTCCATGCCCTTGCAATCGGCAAATTCGCTCCCGTTGTCCACGGTGATGCTCTTGAACACCTGGCGGAACATAGCGGTCCCCATGCGGCGCTCCAGCCGGTCCAGAACGCCCACGACGCTGGCGGCGGTGTCGTCGTGCATCTTGCGGATGATCTCGTCCCGCGTCACGCGTCCGGTGAGGACGCACAGGGCGGCCTTGGTGCCCTTCTTACCCACTACGCTGTCCATCTCCCAATGGCCCGGTTCCTCCCGGTTATTGATGTGCTCCGGGCGATGCTCGATGCTGTCCCCTCTGGGGGCTTTCGCTGCTTTCACGCGGTTGTAGGTCCGCTTCTGGTCACTCTTGTAGCGCAACTCCTTGTTGGTCAGGGGCCACAAGTCCCCGTTCTCGATGTACTTATACACAGTCTGACGGCATAATGTGCAGGAGAAGGTGGTCTCCGGCGTTTTGCCCAGCATGGAGCAGGCAGCGGACGGGGAATACCCCTCGGAGATGGTTTTGACCAGCCACCGGGCCAGCCGGTGGTCTTTGCCTATTTTCAGAGGCTTTTCCATGTTCTTCTTGCGGTCCAGGTGGTAGTCCTTGGCGACATCGGCGGAGTAGGAGATATAGGTGGTCAGGTCGCTGCGTTTCAGCTCCACCGCGCCCCTCCGGCACTCGTCGTAGACCGTGCTGTGATGCACGCCCAGATAGCGGGCGATCTGCGGCTTGCTGTACCCCTCTCGGAGCATTTTTTCAATGGTCAATCTGTCGTTCCAGGTCAAGTGTGCGCCCTTATATCTCGGCATAGGAAAACCTCCATTTGCAATACTTTTGCATAGCATTTGTATATCTTTAGCACACTTTTTTCGGCCATGTCAATAGCCCCGGAAGATGCAAAAATCCCCCTACTATCCGTAGGGGGATTTCGAAATTTTTTATTCTTTTCCGGTCAGCCAGTCCATCGTCACGCCCAGGACCTCGGCAAAGATCATCAGCTCGTAGTCCGTCACGAAGCGGTCCCCGGTCTCTATCTTGCTGATGGCCTCCCGCTCGATGAACACGCCCTTGACCTGCATCCTCGCAGCGAGGTCCGCCTGGGAGATGCGTTTTGTCGCCCGCACCTGGTGGATGCGGTCGCCGGAGATATTCTTTTGTCCCTCAAAATCGTAAATCTTCACACGCAGCCCCTCCTTGGCACCTTGACAGTACCACGGAAAAGGGCTATCTTTGTAATAAAGATTTACAACCTTTATCGTTTTGGTACAAAAAGTGGGAATATCTCACTTCACGTCCGGCAGCTTCTCCAGCATACCGGCGGCCTCCAGCAGATTGTAGATGATCTGGGCCGTGGCCTCGCGGGTGATGGGCTTCTGCCATCCGTAGTTGCCAGCACCGTCTCCGGCGAAGATGCCCTTGCGCTTGCAGTAGTCGGTAGCCTCCTTGGCCCAGGCGGAGGGGTTGTCCCCGGTGTCGGCGCAGCTCGTGAGCTGTTTGGTGTCCATAGTTTCTTCATCCTTTCCGGCCTTTGCGGCCTCCAGTCTTTTGTTGACTTCTGCGGCGATCTGGCCGTGGCGGCTGTAAAGCCAGTCACCAGGGCAGGCTTTCGCCGCAAACCAGCGGTGGACGGTCATGTTCTGCTGGTCTACCTGACCTACGAGGTTTTTATCTCCCTTCCAAAGCAGCCTGGGGATGCCGTTGCGTTGGCAGATGTCCACCAGCAGGTCAATGAGGGACTTGTAGGCCGCGTCGGAGACCGGCCACGGGTCCTTGGCAACGGTGTTCGCCACCTCGATGGTGACGGCCCGGTTGTCGTTGCTGGAGGAGGAGGTACACCACGAACGGTTGGCCTCGTCCACATACAGGCCGATGCGCCCGTCGCTGCCGATGCCGTAGTTGCTGCTGGCCTGGCGTTCCTTGTTCTGGAACAGTTCGCCGCAGCGCTCCACGGACAGGTTCCCGGCCATACAGTGGATGGAGATGGTGTCGATGGCGTGCTTGCGCTTGCCGGAATGGTTGGGGGACAGCTTGGTGTAGCTGACCAGCGGGCTGTTACTCATTGCCCGCACCTTCTTTCAGAACGCCGTGGTTGAGTTCGTAGACGGCGGCCTCAATGAGCGCGTCGATGCGGTCCTCGTCCAGGGTGATGCCGTGCTCCGCCAGCCAGTTGAGGACGTAGGCTTTCTTCTCCTCGCCGCGCCCGCTGCCACGGTAGATTTGCTCCGCCGCCGTCACAGCGATCTTCACCCAGGCATTGATCTCCGCCTGCTGCTGGGCCGTGGTCCGGCTCTTGATGTAAGGGATGACCACGGCGGTGATGACGGCAGCCACAAGGGCAGCCGCCGCTTCAATAATAGTCGTAATGTCCATGATGTGCTCCTTCCTTTACTCCACGATTTCCCAGTCGTCGGCCAGCATATCCGCCTGGCTTGCAAGCCATCCGATTTGCACGCCGGAAGTGCCGCAGAATGCGATAGCCTTGTTCCCAATGGCCGCGTGCTCGGCATTGACGATTGTGCCAGCCGGGGACGTGTAACTAATGGCAGAGGCCAGCTCAATGTGCTGGTTCTTTCCGTTCCAGCCCGCCCGTCTGCACTTCTTCCCCTTCTTCATGGCCTCGATAGCCAGACCGAAGCTCATACTGTCGATGGGGCGGTACGCTTCCTCAAACACGGCCTTGGGGCTAAAGCTCTCGTAGCCGTCCGGGTAGCAGACCTTATAGCCCTCCTCATCGGGGACCATGCCCATGGCGATGGGCTGGTCCTTCTCATAGACTTTGCAGCCCTTGCGAATAGCGGGGACCGCCTCAATGATTTTCGTGCCGATATAGGTTTTCATTTCGATTTCCTCCTTTAGCAATCTCGTTTGATTTTCTTCTCCGGTGCGTTGCTCTTGCCGAACACCACCCCGTCGTTGTGCTCGAAGATGTTCTCCACCACCTTGAGGACATTCACGCCCAGAATGGTCTCGATGGCCTGCTCGGAGAGGTCCACCACCGGGAACACTTGGCCCAGGCGCACCGTGGCGTACAGGGCGATGAGGTAGGACATCGTGACCCACCCCAGCGCGGCGATCTGCGTTGTCACGAACAGCCGCCGCGTGGTCGTCTTAATGTTCTTCATCTCGTACCGCCTCCAGATGGTCAATGCGGCGGTGTGCGGACTTGGCGCTGGCCTCCACGGCAGCCAGACGGCCCTCCACCTCTGTGTTGGTCTTGCGCTGCTCTCGCTGTTCCGTCTTGATCTCGTCCGTGTTGGACTTGATGTACCCCAGCTCTGTCAAAACGGTGCCGAGCTGTTGGCCGTTGCTCCTGTCGTCTTTTCCCTTGTTGCGGGAGAAGGTGGCATAACTGATGACAGCGCCCAGCACCGTGCATACCAGTCCCACAATGATGTTCCACTCCATTGGTATCACCTGCCTTTCCCATTGAGCATATCAAAGCCCCACGTCCTTTTCGCCCCGAAGCAGATAAAAATTTGAAAGAGAGGGATTGCCCTATGATCTGGATTGAATTTGCCGTCAGCGCCCTTGTGACCGCTGCAACATACGGGGCAGGGCCTATGCTTCTGGCTCTGCTCCGAAAGAAACCGCTCCGTGTCCGATACCTGCGGATATTCAGCGCTGTGTACACGATTGCCGTATGGGCCGTGTGGCAGTTCCTTACATACGACGGGAACGCCGTGCGGACCATGCCAGCCCTGCTCTGGGGGTATGTGTTCTATCGCCTTGCAAGGAGCGTCCTGGAGAAAAAGCCCGTACCGGCCATACCGAAGGAACGATGGTACACCTGCCCGAAGTGTGGGCAGCTCGTCCCGGAGGGAAAGCCGTGTGACTGTGAAAGCCTTTCTCCCCAGCCGGGGGAGAAGTTGTGCGGCACACCGTTCATCCAGGCGGGCCAGACCCCGCCCGGAGTTGAAACCGAACAGCCGAAGCCGGGAAAGCGGTCTCCGGTGGTCCCGCTTTGCATAGCCGCTGCTTTGCTGGTGGTATGCACCTGCATCCTTGGCTACCGTGTCTCCGTGCTCACGGCAGCGCGGGATGACCTGACGGCGGAGAATAAGCAGCTCCAGGCGGAGATAAGCAGCTTGCGGAACGCGTCCGCTCCCTCATTTTCGTCGTGGTCCGAATGGAAAAAACTGTCCGATGCCGGGTGCATCGACATCTCCTATGATGAATGGCTCACATTCATGGGTGAGCGGGAGAATGGGGCTGCCAGCAGCTTCTTGAGGGAAAAGGCAGAGGCGCAGCGTGAGGAAGCGGACCGCGAATACGGGCCGACGGCGTATGGCAGCACCTGCTGGAGGCTCTGGAGTGATTTGTCAGATGCCGGATATACCGGCAGCACATTTGAAGATTTTGCGGAGGCATACTCCGCCCAGACGGGCGGCAGTCTCACACTCACGCAAGAGAGTACCGGGAAAACCTGGCACTCCAAATAAGAGAAACCGGGCAGCGGAACGCTGCCCGGTCTTTCTTTACCATTCGCTGGTGTAGACGGTCCCCCAGAGGAAAGCCCGCTGCTCGTCGGTCAGGCCGGAGAAGTCCTCCAGCCATTCCCGCACATGGTCGCTCTTGGCCTCGCCCTTCACGGTCTTACCGTCTGCGTCCTTGGTCCCTTCCATCTCGTTGTAGGCGGTGTGGAACAGGACGTACTCCCAGGGTTCGATGCCCTGGGCCTCTGCGTCATCGGCCTGGGCCATCCACTTGGTGCTGACCTCGTACTGCCCGTTGGAATGGTCCGCCAGGGCGCTCTTGTCGGCCAGATCATAGGCCGCCTTGAGCACCTTGTCGCGGGTCTCGTCGTCCATTCCCAGGAAAATAGGGCTGCTCGTCAGGTCGTCGGCCATGCTGCGGTAGTCGTTGGCCCGCTGGTCGGAGTACGCCCGGTAGGCGCTGCTGCCCAGGTCGTCCGCGCCGAAGGTTTCCTCCTTCTCCTTGACCGGGGTGTATTTGTCCCTGCTGCCGATAAGGTCCCGTGCCCTCTGGGGCAGGGTGTAGTCCGGGTCCTTCTCAACGGCCTTGTTGTAGCGGCTCCGCATGGCGCTGTCGATGCTTGCGCCGTCCACGCCCATGCTGTTCATCAGGTCGTCCCTGATGTGCTGGTAGGTGTCCATGTCGCCCTGCTCCAGCGCCCTGTACAGAATGGCGTAATAGCGGTTCTTGTTGCCGGTATTGGAGATGTTGTAGATAGCCTTTTCCATCTCATACTGGAGCGGGATGTTGCCGGTCTCCACCGCCGCGCTCCGGGCCAGGCCCCACATATCCCGCGTCAGGTTGGAGGCCGGGATGCCGAACATCTTTGCACCGGCGGCCAGCAGCCCCTTGAGGGCGTAGGCCCTGGTCCGCTTGCCCTGGCCGTCGGCGCTCTGGATGGCCGTCTGTCCGGCCTGGATAAGGTCGGACACGATCTCCATTTCCGTGCGGGACACGTCGTAGCCCTGCATGATGGACAGCGCGTCCTTCACGAAGGGGATTTGACCCAGGGGGTTCATGTTGCTGCCGACGTTGCCCTCCGTGATGGCGTTCCAGGCTTTCTCCCAGGGGGTCTCCTCGTCACCGGAGATGCCGGTGAACGCAGCCCGGAAGCGCTCCCAGTATTTTTTATCTTCGTCATCGTCGCGCATGGCGTCGATAAGGCTCTGGGCCAGAGCGTTGACCACGTTCGTCACCACCAGGGCCGTGGCTGCCCGGCCCATCGTCTTGATGGCCTTGCCGCGCTTCTGGCTGTTCTGCTCGTAGCGCACCTGGTCATAGGTTCGCATCAGCAGGTTGAGGCTCATAATCGGCTCGCCCATGAAACTGGTCGCCTGCTTCACCACCGCGTTGCTGGAGCGCATGATGTTAGACCGCTGGAGAACGCCGTCTACCACCTGGGTCTGGTCGATGACTTCCGCGAACAGCTTTGCCGTCTGCCGGTAGAACGCCTCGCTGCCCTTGGTGAGGCCCTGGTGTTCCCGCGCCGTGGCCCACTCGCAGGCGTTCCACAGCTTGCCCCATGTCACGGCGTCCGCCGCACCCGCAGGGGCGGAAAGGGCGTCGTTCAGCTTCCGCACGTTCGTCCGGTTGTCGAACAGCGTCTCGGTCATCTGGTAGGGGCTGGAGATGTCGAAGCCGCCCGCATCCTTCCGCATGGCGATGGGGGAGTATTGCAGGGCTTTCTTCCATCCGCTGCCCCGCGTAACGCCTCTTGCAAGGCCCCGCGCCATGTCCTGGGGGTCCAGTACCGCCGCCGCCCGGAAGAACGCCGCGGGCTGCTGGATGACCACGCGGATGTTCGCGCCCACGGCTGCGCCCTTGAAGCCGCCGATGGTCTTTCCGGCGATGTCCCACATGGGGCTGTCGCCGGGGGTGTTGATGCCGTTCTGGATGTCCTCCATCAGGTTGTGCCAGTATTTTTGACTGCCGGGGCCGCCCACGCGGTCCAGCAGGCCCTTGATGGTCTTGCCGGTGGGGTTGCCCTCCTCGTCCCGGAACTGGTAGTTGAACAGGCGGTTGATGTCCTCCATCGTGCAGAGCCAGGAGGCATAGTCCGTCATGTCGGAGGCGTGGTTGGCAAAGGTTGTGAAGATACCCGCCAGGTCCAGGGCGTTGCTCGCGTGGGGCATCGTGGTCTTTGCCATGCCGATGTTCTTAATGGAGCGGGTGTTGTTTCCGCCCTTTTCGATGTTGCTGTGCAGGCCCTCCTTGGCTGATTTGATGGGCCAGTAGTCGCTCTCGGTGAACTTCTTATAACCATAGGCTTCCATGCTGGCCTTGTTGCCGTAGTCGGCCAGCACGCCACGGGTCAGTCCTTGCAGGCCGTCCGCGATCTTCACCTGCTCCGGTGTCAGCGTCCCGGTGATGTTCACCAGGTCGCCCTCCGTCAGGCGGATGCTGTCCGTGCCGCGCCGGATTTGCGAGGTTTTGATCTCTGGCTGGACCACGCCGCCCTTGAGCAGGTGGTCGTGGGCCTGCTTGCGCTTCACCAACTCGTACAGCTCCATCACCTGGGCCGTGGAAAGGGTCAGTTTCTCGCCTCGCTCCGTGGTGAAGGTATGCGTGGTCGCCTCCAGCTTCTTCACCGTCTTGGGGTCCACGATCTTGCGGACCTCCTCGGCCACATGGTCCACCATGAGCTGCTGCTGGTCCTGCGCGTCCCGCAGCATCCGGTAGACCGCCTTGCCCGCCTCTCCGTAATGGGAGAAGAAGGTGTACGGGGTCTCCAGGTCAATGAGGGCGTGGTTGCGGGTCAGGCTGTTCTTGGCCCGGCGGCTGCTGGTCCCGATGGAGAGAGCCTGCGCCCAGTCCGCCGTCCTGGCGTACTTGGCCTTGGACAGGACTTTCCCCGCCGTGTTCACGCTGTGCTCCACGGCCTTGACCACCTGCCACACGGTTTGAAGCTGCGCCACGCTCATGTCGGCCAGCTTGGTGTCCTTCATGGCGATGACCGCATCAAAGCCGCCCTTGATGCCGTCGGCGTCGCTGCCCAGCAGGGAGGGGTCAATGACCATATCCCCGCCCTCGGCCACGATTTTGGCGTACTGCTCCTTGAGGGCGCGGAACGCCTCGGTTCGCTTGGTTGGGGTGCCGCTGCCATCCTTCACCCGCTTGCCGTTCTCGTCGAGGGTGTACTGGCTCTCCTGGTTGATGCTCTCCAGCATAGCGGCCACGCTTCCGCGCATGGCCTCCGGGATGTGGTGCTGGTCGCTGGGGCGGAGGAGCTTCTGGGACAGGGCGCTGGCATGGCGGATGATTTTAGCCCGCAGCTCACGGGCTGCCCGGCGCTCCCGGCCCGCTGCGTCCTTGGCCGCATAGCGGTCTTTCAGAGCACCCATCTGCCGCTCGCGGGCTTCCCGCTCCTTGGCGATGGCGTTCTGTACCCGCTGCCGGTTTTGCTCCCGCAGTTCCGCCAGGCGGGTTGTGTACTGCTCCCGCACCTTCTGGACCTGCTCCCGGCCCTTGGCCTTGGCGTTCTCCAGCTTCAATGCCTGCCGGTCCGCAAAGGTCTTTCGCGTCTGGGGCAGGTCGAAGAAGGTCTCCATGATCTCGTTCGCCGCGCCGGTCACGGCCTGGTCCATGTGGCGGGAGAAGGGGTTGTACTCGTTGATCTCGCTGATGCCGTCCAGCACTTCCACGATATGGAGGAGCTGGTCCGTTGGGTGGGTCTGCTCCTGCTCGCTGAAAAACTCCGGCCAGCGGGAGGAAAGCTCCTGGTACACCTGGTCGATGTTGGTGTGGCCCTCGCTGCCCAGGTTCAGCCGTCCGAACTGCCGCTTGCGGAAGTCGCCATAGTCCGCGATGTCCCCGTGGTACTCCTTGCCGTAGATGATCTTGGTCGTCCGCAGGTAGTCCCGCAGGTCGCTGTACGCATCGTACATATCGCTGTCCACGGCCACCGCGTTGCTCACCAGGGTTTCCGCGATGTCCTCCGCCCGGCGGCGAGCCTCGGTGTAGGTCAGCTCGTCCTTGCCGTCGTAGCCGCTGGCGATGTAGTCATAGAGGCTCTGGAGGTCTCCCTGGATGTCCTTCACCGCGATGTCGGCCCCGTAGTTCTGGATAAGCTGTTTCGCGGCGGCGGTCACGGCCTTTTTGTCCGTGGTCACGCGCTGGGTCCGCCGGGTCTGGCCCTGCCAGTAGTCCCGGCTCTCCTGGAGCTTCCCGTTTCGGCGCTGGATGGCGATGTAGTCCTTCATCTGCTCCCGCAGCAGCCGGTTTTCCTCCTGCAAGGCGGCGTTCTCCTGGAGAATGTCCCTTCCCTTGAGGGACAGCCTGTCTCCGTCGCGGGTCACGATGGCGCTGACAGCGCCGAATTTCCGGGTCGGTTCCACGGTAAAGCCGTCGCCCAGGGCGTCCTTGAGGTAGGAGACCAGTTCCTTGGACGTGAAGCCCTTTTGATAGCTGCCGGTGTTGGAGATGAAATACTCCATCAGATCGTCGTTGATGGCAACCTTGCTCCCGGCGTTCTTCACATCCGTGCCGCGCACGTTGATAAACGCCCGCCCGCCAGGGTTCAGCATTTCACCGATTTTTACCACCATAGCGTCGCGGAGGTCCTGGGGCATGACGTTAAGGACCGCGTTGCTGATGATGACATCGTAGGTCTTGTCCAGGGTGGAGTAATCGGTGTAGTTCGGCTGGTACTTGGCATCCGGGAACGGCTCGATGTCGTCCACGTCAAAGCCGTACTCCTCGCGCCCGGCTCTGGTCCCGTAGCCCAGGCCGGAGCTTGCATCCAGGATGGTCCCGTCGAAGTTCTCCGCCTGGAGGGCGTCGTAAATTTTGCGGTAGCTCTTGACCGTGCCGGAAATCTGTGTCGGGTTGCGGGTGTCCGCCTCGTCGGCGTCCAGGGCAAACAGGGTCGGATGGGCGGCCTTAACCTCGTCGAAGGTTGCCCCCGGCTTCCAGTCGTCGCTTGTCGGCTTCACAGGGGGAACGGTCTTGAGGGAGAAGCGTGCGCCCTCCACGCTGTTGATCTTGGCAAGGCGGTCCGCGTCGTCTCCGGTCTTGTATTCCAGCATCCGCACACCGGCCTGCTCCAGACCGTCCCGCAGTTTCTTGCTGCTGTCATCGGGGATGACGGCGGCCAGCACTTCGTCGAAGCCGACGGCCCGCTGGGGCTTGGCCTCAAAGTAGCCGGTGGGCATTTCCGCCGCCGCCTGGTAGACGGCCTGGATGTCCTGGGCCGTCTGGCTGCTGATTTTGTACCCCTCCTTGGAGAAGGCCCGCATGATAGCGTCCACCGTCCTCTTGCCCTTGGACGTTTCCATCAGGATGCTGCCGATGATGTCGCTCTCGACGAAGGAATTGTCGGAATGAGCCTTGTTTCCCTGCTTGATCTTCGTGATGATGCTGCCGATCTGGTCATCAATGGCCTGGAGCTTTGCTTCATACTCGGCCCCCTCGTCCATGCCCAGCCGCCCGCTGTCCGCCTTGATCTCCTGGATGCTGCGGTATTCCGGCGTCGCCACGGATTGCAGGGTCTTGGCGCTTGCGCCCCAGGTGTTGCCGCCGCGCTCCTCCTGGCCCTCCTTCATCGCCTTGACGATGTTCTCCAGGGTGTAGGCATAGTGGAGCTGCGAGAAGCTGCGGAGATTGCCGGAGGGGGTGTAGGGGTCCTTGCCATTGTAGATGCCCGCCTCGCCCAGCAGGCCGTCCAGCTTCCCGGCAATCCACTCCTCAACGGCGTGGTCATCCACGGCGCTGCGCAGCGCGTCAGAGGTAGCCATCCGGTCAATTTCGCCCTTGGTCGCGCCGCCGTCCTGGTACATATCCCATGCGTGGTGAACGATGTCCTCCAGGGTGAAGATGGAAACGCCGTCCATGGAATTGTCGATGCGGGTCTGCCGTCTTTCGTTGATCTCCGCGTCGGTCCAATGCCTCTTGACGGCCATTCTGCGGAGCATGGGTTCGCCCTGTTCCCGGTAGTAGTCCCGGAGAATGTCGCGGATGACCTCGGCATTATCGCCCAGGGCGCCCTTCACGCTCTCGCCGGTCTCCAGGCTGGCCTCGATTTCAGCCAGCGTGTTCACGCCCAGGCGGTCAACCACCTTTTGCAGGGTGTCGTTGCCGAACTTGTCCCACACCTTGTCCATCTTTACCGGCTCCAGGCTCTTGCCCTGGTCTGCCAGATAGGCCGCCCGCACCGTGTCTGTGGAGGCCAGCTTCTCCGCCAGTTCTGCCGTGCTCCTGGTGCTGGTGTCGTCGATGCCCACAGAGCGCAGGGCGGCGCTGTTCCCGAAGATGCCACCGGCCACGGAGACATCCCCGGCAAGCCGGTGTAGCTCGTGCTCCACCTGGGATGCCTTTTTGCTGTTCACGGGGTAATCTACTCGCGGAGCTGTCGGTGTCCAGGCGTCGCCGCCGTACACCTTGTTGGCGCGGAATAGCTGCGGGTCGATGGTGTCCTTGCTGAATACAAGGGAGATGGGGCCGTACTTGGTGTGCCCGTCCCTGGCTTTTACAATGGCGATGGAGGGCATGGGCAGGCCGCCCAGCTTGATGGCAGCCAGGATGCTGTTCTCGTCCTTGTTGTGCAGGGCCAGCAGCTTGTCCGTCTCCTCCACCGGGGTCTTGAGAGAAAATTTGGTCTTGACTTCCGCCCCGTTCTGGGTTACACTCTCACCCGTAGAGCGAATGCCATCTCCCACCGAGGCCATGTAGCCGTAGGTCTGGAGAAACGCATTTGCTCTTTTTTCATCGTACAGGACAAACTCGTTCCCGCTGTCGATCTGGTTCTTAATCCATTCCGCCGGGTGCTCCAGGCCGTACAGGCTGTTGATGACATTGACAGGCTTGCGGTCCATATCGGTCCCGCGCTCCAGCGCTGCCAGCAGCGTGTAGCCGTCGCCGTCGATGTCGTTCAGAACGATACCGGCCCGGTCTCCGCTCCCAAAGGAGAACAGAGGGGAAGCCAGGTTGCCCATAAGGTTTTTCAGAACGCGGCGGGGGATGTTGTGCTTCTTCTGGGTGGATTTGCGGAAGTCTCCGATGGTCATAGCCAGGGGCAGCGCATCAAAGCCGGACTTCTCCAGCACCGCAGGGGTCACTCCAAAGTAGAACGCATCGCTGGAGGCCATCTTCCCGTCGTAAAACATCTTGAGCTGCTGGGCCAGCGTCATTTGAGAGGTCCGTTTGATAGAGAATTTTGTGCCGCCGTCCGTCTGGGCGGCGTTTTTGTTTGCCGTCTGCTCGCTGGTCGCTTTCAGTGCCTCCTCCCAGAGGCGGGCCGCTTCCTCCAGGGTGTCGATGCTCACGCCGTAGGCGTTGGCGGCGGCCTGGTTCTGCGCGGTCTTGTTGCCCTTGAACAGAGACTTGACCTTGCGGATGAAGTCCCGCACGGCGTCCAGCAGCTTCCGGGCCACGCTGCGGTTTTCCTTTGCCAGGGTCTCAAACCTGGCCGGGTCAACCGTCAGCGCCTCGGTGAAGTCGGCGGCGATCTCGTCCATGGCCTGCTCCGTGGAGAGGTTCACGCCTGCCTCGGCGTAGCGGCTCTTGTACTGCTCCACGATGGAGGCGGTAGAGCCGTCCCGCTCGGTCAGCGCGGACATGGCATAGTCGCGGTACTTCCGGTATGCCTCCGGGGCCATCTCCTGCATCCGGTGGGTGATCTCGTGCTTTGCCACCACGGTGCCGGGGTTCTCGGCGTCGTTGGCAATATGAATGATGCCGTTGCTGTACCATCCGTTTGCGCCGCCCTTGCCGGTGGCCTCTGCCATCTGGATTTTCACCCCGGAGGCACGGGCCAGGCTGTCGTAGAAGCGCACGGTCTCCTTGGGCAGGCTGGCGGAATGTTCGGACTGCACGAAGCCCGCCTCGTCGCCGTACACCGTGGCACTCTTGACGCCCTCCCGCTCCAGGGCCAGGGAGGCCGCCGCGTCGTTCTGACCGGCGGAGTAGGCCGCGAAGCGCTGCGCCTGGTTGAGCTGCGCGGCATAGCGGCTCTGCACCTTGTCCATGTCGATGCCGGAGATGCCCGCCTCGTAGTAGGAAGCGAAGCCTGCGTAGTAGTCGTCGGCCCGCACGCTGCCGTCGTAGCTGACAGAGAGGGCCTTGGCCCCGTTCTCGCCCAGGCTGGCCGCAGCGTCCCGCACGCGGCGGATGTCATACGCCTGCTGCGCCGCAGGGCGCTGCTGCTCCACCTGCATGGCGGGGCGCACGGCCTCCTGCGTGGCCGTCTGCCGGGCTTCCGTTGCGGCGGGGGCAGTTTCCCTCGCGTTCGTAGAAACGTCGCTCTGCGTCCTTGCAAGGGCCGCCACGGCGTTCTTGACGGCCTTGCGCTGCTGGGACTTGCTCATGTCCTCGCTGATGTTCAGCCCCGCCTCCTGCGTCAGCGTGTTGATGGCGGTGGGGTTGCTCAAAATGTCGATGGCGGTGTTGTTGGTCACGCGGCCCTTCTGGGTCACTTCCTCGGCGGCCCGCAGCAGCAGGTCGCCGCTGCCGTCCTCCGCGTCGATGGCCTGCACGTTGGCCTGGTACAGCCGCCCGATTTCTGCGTTGGTGAGGGTCTGCCCGGCGTCGAGTTTCTGCTGGAGCTGCACGGCCAGCTTGTAGCTCTGGGTGCTGGGGTCGCTTGCAAGCCCTTCCTGGATGGTGGCCTGCACCACGTCATCGCCCATCGCCTGGAACTCCGCGCCGGTGCGCCGTGCGCCGTATTCATTCAGCCCTGCGTTGATGGCGATGCCCGCGCCGGACATCACGCCGCCGGAGACAGCGCCGCCCAGGAAGTCCAGGCCCATGTTCTCCGCCTGGTCCCGGACGGCCCGCCAGAACGCCTCCTTCTCGGTCATGCCCTCGGCCTCGTAGGCGTCGATGGAGGTCTGCCACTCGCTCTTGTCCTTGGAAATGAGCACGTCGGCCACCAGGTTGATGATGTCGCTGCCCACTTCCTCGCTGCCCTCGGCCAGGGTGTTTTTGAGAAAGTAGCCCATGGCGCTCTTGGTGAGCGCGGTTTTGTCCAGCAGGGCATCCAGGCTGACCTTCTCGGTGATGATCTCCGCCGCGCCTGCGATGGTGCCCAGGGCGAACGCCTGGTTATCGGACAGGCCCCGGTCCTTTGCGGAGATGGTAGCATCCGCCGCCGCGCCGGTGCCCATGATGGCAAGGGAGAGCGCCTGGTTGCCGCCGGTGATGGCGGTATTCAGCAGGAAGTCGCCCATGCTCATGCCGGTCTGGTAGGCGAAGCTGCCCACACCGCCCCAGTTGTCCTCCACGATGGTGTTCACCTCGTCGCGGATGGCGCTGTTGATGTAGCTGAACTTGTTGTAGCCTGCGTTCTGGTCGATTTCCCCGTCGGAGAGGTAATCCGCCGCCTGGCCCAGGTAGGAAAGGCCCTTGAGAGGGCTTTCCAGCACGCTGAACGCGGAGGACCCCACCGGGTGCTCCTTGGCGTAGGCGGCCCATTCCTCCTCAGCCTTGGCCCGCTGGCGGTAGTTGAGGTCTCCGGTCAGGTAGTCGATGTAGGCGTAGGCGTTCTTGTGCTCCGCGTCGCCGTTTGCGCTGTCCTGGGCGTACAGGTAGTTGAAGGTGGCGATCTCGTCATCCGTCATCTCCCGCCGCTCGCTGTTGTCCAGGCCCAGCAGGGACGCGTTGCTCTGGATGTCGGAGAGCATCTGGCGGCTGCGGGCCTCCTCGTTGCGGTTGATGTAGTCGTAGGCGATGTCGTCAAAGCCGCTGTTGGAGTAGGTCCCGCTCCATGCGTTGAATTTCTCCTGGCCGTTGGCCGTGCTCTTGTACTGGCTTTTCTCTGCAAAATCGGGTTTCTTCGCCAGCGCGGCATATTCCTTGCCCCGCTGGTAGGTGTTGTAGTCGTTCTCGTCCTTGAACTGGGACCAGAAGTCATACTCGCTGTTCAGCCCGCCCCGCAGCTCCTCCAGGTACTTGCTGCCCTGGTCCAGGGTGGAGAGGACGCCGTTCACGGCATCCTCTCCGTATATCTCCCGGTTGTCCTGGAAGTAGGTGCGGTAGGCGTTGGCCCTGTTCTGCATCACGCTGATGCGGGCGTCGTTGTCATCCCGGTACTTCCCAAAGTCTGCGGCACTCTGGAATTTGCCGTCCCGGCTCTGGTAGTCGCTGCCCAACTGGCTGGAGAGGCCGTTCACGCTCTCCAGCCAGGAATTGAAGCCCTGGGCCTTGTCCGCCTCGTATCTGCCGCTGCCGCCGTAGGCATCCTTGCCGTACTGCTGGTCGATGACGGCCCGGCGTTCTGCGGCTTTGTTCCGCAGAAAGTTGCTCGCCCGCGTTACGGTGCCGTCGTCATTCTTGCCCAGGGGGGTCTTATCGCTGCTCTGGATGCTCTCGGCCTGCTGCCGCGCCGCCGTCCGCTTCTTCAAAAAATCGCTTGCGCTTGCCATAGGGCCGCCTCCTTACTTCTTATTGCCGTTCCACTTGTAGGTGTAGGTGTTGGTCGCGCTGTCGTAGGTCTCGATGACCTTTCCGCTGTTGACGTAGTTCTCCACCTCGTCGTAGGTGAAGCGGCCATGGCCGGGAATATAAATCCAGCTATCCCCGTGCCGGTTGCCGATCTGGGCGTCGCTGCCGCTGTCTCCGCTGCCGCCCTGGTTTTTCATCCAGTCGGCGTAATACCCGGCCAGCTTTCCGGCCTGGGTGGTGTTATACCCGGCGGACAGCAGCCAGGCGTATGCGTCGCCCTCGCTGCGGATGCCCGCCTTGTACATTCCTGCGTACACGTCCTCGCTGGCGCTTGAGCCGCCTCTCTTGCTCCCGCCGGAGCTGCCGCCTCTGGAGGACCCACCGCCGGAGCGAGCGGATGCCTGCGCCTTGTTGTATGCGCTCTTGAGGCCCGCGATCTCCTGGTCCGTGTACCCCAGGGCCTTGTAGCCGGAGAAGTCGCCGCCCGCCGCGAGGGTCTGGGCCTTTGCCAGCGCCCGGTTGTACTCCGTCTCGTCCTTGTAGGTCTCCCGGTTGTAGGCGGTCTCGTCCTCGTACCGCTTGTCCGCAATCTGGTCCCGGCCCACGGAATAGTTCCACTCGTTGTTGTAGCGCTCGTCGCCGATATTGTCCCGATGCACGCCGTAGTCGAAGCTCCGGTCCGTGTTGTACTGGGCCAGGAGGTCGGCGTACTTGGCGTAGTCGCCCTGCTCCAAGGCCACCAGCATTTCCAGATTTGCCCTCTGGGTGTTGCCCTCGTCCTGGTACATGGAGTAGGCAAGCTGTTTCAGTTCCGGGATTTTATCGGCCAGCGCCCCCATGTAGTTGTCATAGGTCTGCTGCGCTGCGCTGCCCGCATAGCTGCTTGCAAGGCCGCCCGTGCGGGCGCTGACCTGCCCCAGGGTGTCCTGCATCGCCCGCTCGCCGCTGCGCGTGTAGCTCTCCTTGTACTGCTGATAGGTGGGGTCCTTCTCCGGGTCGTAGCTGAACGCCTCCCGGTTAAGGATTTGGCGGGTTAGGTCGTCGATCTGGTTCTGGTAGCGGCTGGTGTAGGTGGGGGCCGCCTCGTAGGAGAAACCGCCGCCTCCGTTTCCTCGTCCGCCGCCGCCCATCTCCAGGGGGATGTAGCGGCTGCCGTCGCTGTCGCCGGAATAGCCGTAGTTGCTGCGGATGCGCTCCACATAGTCGTGGGCGTCTGCCCAGGTCGTTTTGCCTGCCGCCGCTGCCGCCCGGACCTCCGCCGCGCTCCGCAGCTCGTCATTGGAAAAATGCTCCTGGTCATATACGCTGCCGCCGTAGCTGCCCCGGTCGCTGCCGCCGCCCACCGTGTCGGCGCTGGGCGCGGCGGCCTTGCCGGTCTTGCTTCCGGTCTTGATGGCGCTGGTGGCATAGCCGTTCTCGTTATAGCTGATGTTGTAGCCGCCCTTGGAGACGGTCTTGCCCGCCAGGTCTTTGTTCCTGGACATATCGGGTTTTGCCATGTCGGATTACCTCCTCTTTCAGTTGGTTTTCTGCTCCAGCGCCGTCACGCGGGCTGCCAGCTTGTTGTACTCGCTGCCCAGTGTGCTCACGCTCTGCTGCACCCCGGAGAGGGTGGTTTGCAGGCTGGAGACCTTGCTGTTCAGCCCCTCCACACTGGTCTGTATGGCGGTCATGCTCTTTTGAAGCTGCCCCAGCATGAAGTCCAGATTTTCTTGCAGGTTTCTGGTGTAGTTGCACAGAGATTTTACGGTCCCGTTCACGTCGTTGCGGTCAAACGAAGGAGGGGAGCCGGGGAGGGTGGTTGCCATGCTCTGTCACCCCCTTAATATTCGCTGCCCAGGGCGAACTCCCGGATGATGCTCTTGACCAGGCATCCGCCCTTGCCGGACAGCCGGATGCGGAAGTTGTCGCACCGCACCGGCAGGATGGGGACTTGCAGGGTCTTGGCCCGCTCGTTGTGGGTGGAGAACACCTGTCGGAAGGGCTTTCCGTCCGTGCTGATCTCCACCTTGAGCCAGGCCCCGGCATCCAGGTCCGCCCGCAGGTACAGCTTGGAATAGCACTTGCGCCCGTGGCTCGTCTCGTCCATCTGGCACAGCGTTGCGCTCCAGTTCACCAGGCCCTCCTCGGAGTAGTCCTGCCCGGTGGTCATCAGCTTGCCCGTGGCCCCGTCCAGGAAGTAGAGCGTCCCGTCCAGATAGGCCCAGCCCAGCGCGTGGGTCGCGTCCTCCCGCAGCCAGATGGCCCGCAGCGTATCAAAGACGTACAGCTCCCAGTCGCCCTTCTCCGTCCGCATGGAGATGTAGTAGCGCTCGCCGTCCGTGCCGCCCACCGCGTCGAAGAAGCGCCGGGTCCCGAAGTTCTCCGTCAGCAGCTCCGGGGTCCCGCCGGAGTAGGCGTACACGCCGTTGCGGCCCTTGTAGAACAGCGTCTCATTGATGACGGCCAGGGACTTCTCGCTGCCCTTCTGGATGCCGGGCACCGTGTAGGTGTAGATTTCATACTGCGCCGGATAGCTGCCCAGGACCTTGTGCAGGCAATTCTCTTTCCAGAACAGCACCGTGCTGGAGTAGGCGATGCACCCGGTGAACTCGCCCTCCGTGCCCACGGCCACGGCGTAGCTGTCCGTGGACACCCCGTCGTAGACGTAGAAGTTGGTCGGGTCGCCCAGGGCGCTGGCGTAGATGGTCTTGCCCTCCGCGCCCCAGATGCGGTTATCGCACTCGCAGATGCACGTCAGGTCCGGCACCTTCCGCTCCAGCATCACCGTCCCGGCCTCCACGCCGGTCTTGGTGAAGATGTCCTTGGTGAAGGTCAGCTTCCGTGCCTCCAGGGAGCGGATGATGTGGCTGCCGTTGTTCGCGGCGCAGGTCGTACAGCCGGAGATTTCGATTGCGTCTCCGGCCTTGAAAAGCTCGTCGAAGCCTAGGTATTTGTGCAGCGCCGCCGTGTGCAGCAGATAGGTGATTTGGTAGGTCCCGTCGCTCTGCTTTGCGCTGCTCTGTACCACCATGTACTCCTTGGAGCTGTCGCAGTCGTATTGAATGTAATCGCCCGCCTTGAGCTTGTCTGGGGTCCCTGCGGTCCCGCCGCTCATAGTCAGCGCTCCCGTGGTCTTGTTCACGCTGGCCCCGGTGTAGGCGGTGATGGATGTGTCGGCGGCCACGCTGCCCTTGGTCTCTGCGTTTTCCGCCGCCTGGTCGATGTAGCTCTGCTCCGGCACGGTCAGGGTGTTGGCCGTGAAGGTCACGTCGCCGGGGAAGCCGGGGTATTCCGCCGCCAGCATCCCGAACTTCTCCGCCTCCGTGTCGTAGTAGACCTTATCGGGGAAAATGACGATTTTGGTGTTGATGGTGGCAAACTGCTTTTCGCCCGCAGTCACATGGCCCACCACCTTGCCGTCATAGAGAAAGTCGGTCCCGTCCACCACGCACAGCTTCCCCCGTGCGTACAGCCCCGTGGGGCTGGTGTAGGTCCCGGCGGTCTTGCGCCCGTCCCGCTGACTGAGGCACGGGAAGCGGGCGGAGGAGAGGCCCCAGCTCTCTGCCAGCTCGCCGTCCCCGGCCCCCTGGCCGTAGTTCAGCCCGGCAAAGGCGATGATCTGCTTGCGGTTCTTGCCGGTCGCCGCCGTCATGTATGGCAGGTTCATCTCGCCCCTCCTCCTAAAATAGACCCGTCAGCCCCCCGCCGCCGATGGGCAGGTGCCTGCGGTGATACTGTTTCCGCCATTCGTCCAGCGCTGCGTTGTACGCCAGGGCGGAGTTGTTGTAGTTGTCGGCCTCCCGGTTGTAGAAGTCCACCTTGCTCATAAGGTACAGGTCGTACAGCCCGTCGTAGGGGGCCTCCACCAGCAGGGGCTTGTCCCCGTCCTCCGGGAACGCCTTTGGAAAGTCCGGCAGGTCGGTCCATCCGCACGCCGGACACAGGTTGCTGTCCATCACCCGGTCATAGGTGATTTCCGTCCCGCCGCAGGTGGGACAGACGGCGACGGGTCCCTTGGCCCCGCGCCCGCTCGTGAGCTGGTGCCGCAGGATGGTCTCCCGGTAGAGCTGTCCGTCCAGCTCCAGCAGCCACGCCGCCTTGGTCTCGTCGTCGATGGCGTCCGGCCTCGCCCGGTTCACCCGTTCGATAACTTCATTGATGCTCGGCATACCGCCGCCTCCTCTCATAGAATTTGCCGGGCAGCGGCACGCCGCCGCCCGGCTTTCTGGGTGCTTCTCTTACACCGCGCGGACCCACAGGCCGTTGTTCTTCACATACAGCCCGCCGTCGTTGCCCGGCACGCTCTCAACCGTGTAGCATCCATCGCTGTCTGTGCTGTCAGATACAACGATAGAAGATTTAAGATTAAAAGCGGGACGCGGCGCGAAGCCGGCGTTGAACACGTAGTTGCTGTCCACGGTGCCGTCGGCGAAGATGAAGTACGCGAGGCCGCCATCCGAGCGCGGGGAGCGCAGGCCCCAGCTGACGGCGGTCGCCGTCTCGTCCAGATAGGCGATGCGCTTTGCGTTGTCGGAGAAATAGCTGAACGCCTTGCCCTCCGTCTGCCAGCCGCTCACGCCAGCCTCCGTGCAGGAGATGGCAAAGCCCTTGCGGTAGATCGTGTGCAGCGTCGCCACCTGGTTGCCCTCCGCCACCACAATGGGGACGGGGACCAGGCACTCCCGGATTTTCTCGTCCAGTTTCAGCGGCCAGATGCCGTCACAGAAGTTGTCCAGGGTGCAGCCGAAGTAACGGTTTTTGTAGCCGTTGCTGTCGGAGGCGTTCCATGCGATCTCACTGAAAGCATCCTTGCGGATAAGGGTCACGCCCGTGCCGGTGCCGTAGTGGTCATTGTCCAGCTTGATGAACTTGGTGGGCTTGCTGTTTTCCGCCAGCTTCACCAGGCTGCCGTTTGCCAGATTGGAAAGTAACTGTCCCATATCGTTTTGTTCTCCTTTCGTCAGGTCCGGGCCGGGCGGCGGGCATCCCCGCCGCCCGCCTGGCCTCGTCTGCGCGGTCCAGAGCCATCAACAACCTGGACCGCATTTCTCTGCGGAGCTGCTTTGTGTCGCCGTGCTTGGCGTGTGCCTCCCAGGCGGTAAAGCTCTCCATGATTTTCTCCCGCGACACCTCGCCCGCTGCGTACTGCTTCTCCCACAGCCGGATGCGTCGTTTCATCCGCTTGATGGAGGAGTAGCGCAGCTTGCTGACCACCTGGCCCGTCCGGGTCAGATAGGTGTGGAAGCCGCAGAAGTCGATGCCGTTTTGCAAGGGGAAGATGTTGGTCTTGTCGTTCAGCTCCAGGCCCAGCTTGGCAAATTCAAGCCTTGCAAGGCGCAGAGCCTCAACCGCTGTCGCCTTATCCGGGCAGATCACATACCAGTCGTCCATATACATCCCCGCCAGCGGCAGGTGCAGCTTCTCGCCCACATAGTGCATGAAGGAGCTGACGTAGAACACCGCGTAGATGTGGCTCGTCTGGTGTCCCAGGGCCAGGCCCTCGTCCACGGCGTCGATGTATCGCCACATCAGCGCCCGGATGTCCGGGTCGGAAAACCGGGGTTCCAGCGCGGCCTTGAGCCGCCGGTGGTCGATGCTCTGGAAGAAGTGGCGGATGTCGCCCTTGATGACCCAGCCCTCGGCGTAGTCCCATTCCTCCATGGGCCGGTGGGGCAGACCGGCGGCCTTGCGTGCCGCCTCGTCCGCGCCCTTCCGCCGCAGGAAATAGGTCCTCATGTGCCGTTTCAGCATCTCCAGCCCGTAATGGGTCCCCTTGCCGTACTGGGCCGCGTAGGTGTTCAGCGTGAAGCTCCGGGCCAGCTCGTCGTAGACGATGTAATCCGTGAGCGCGTGCTGCACCACCTTGTCCCGGAACGTCGGGGCCTGGATAAGCCGCTTCTTGGGTTCGTAGATATAGAACGCGTCCAGCGGGTCCGGCTGGTGCGTCCCTTGCAAAAGCGATTTTGAGAGTATCAGCAGCTCCTCGATTGCGCTGTACTCAAAGGGTGCCGTACTCTTTTTGCCCCTCTTGCACCGTCTGGCACGGTGGTAGGCCGTCCATAGGGTGTCAAAGGAGCATAGTTCCTGATAGGTCATATCACACATCCTTGCTTGGTTTTCGGATGGTGGAGCGCAGGTCCGGCATCGCTGATAGCGGCCAGTATCTCCCTCCGCCGGAGGTGTCCGGGGCTTTCCCCGGTAGCGAGCCTGGCAGCGTCGGTGCCATGTGTTTATCCCCCGTGTTCATGTCCACGGACGACGGGATATAGCCTCCTTTGATGATGGGCCTCTGCTTTCGCCGCAAGGGCTACTTGTACACGGTAATTCCATCAGAGCGGGACGCGGCGCGAAGTTGGCGTTGTACACGTTGTTGTTGTTCACGGTGCCGTCGGTGTTGATGTAGTACGCGTTGTTGTCATTCGAGTTCGGGGAGCGCAGGCCCCAGTTGACGGCGCGAACAGGCTATACCCCAATGAAAGGCAGCTATCGCCGCCGAACATCCTCTCTTGCCTGGGCAGCGCGGCTCCGGTCCTTCTCGTACCAGGCGGCGCACATATAGCGCACCGTCATCACCGCCTTGCTCCAGGTCGCGGCCTTTTGGCCGCTCACGCCGGGGTATTGCTTGCTTTCTGCCATCCGCAGTATCTTCCGCTCCAGCTTCTTGCACGCGCAAAGGGCCTCACGCTGCATCGCCAGCCGCTCCGCCGGTCTCTCCCGCAGGTCAATGAGGTTTGCGCCCTCAATGCACGAGCAGATGGCCTCTGCGCCGTTCATCAGGGCCGTTCCGGTGGTGTAGCGGTATTTCTTGGGGATGACCTTCTCATTGGCGCAGGCGTCTGCCGTGTAAAGCCACATATCAGCCGCCTTGTTGCCCAGCTTGAAGTCATCGGTCTGTCTGTCAGCCATCGGGGCACCCTCGCTTTCGTGCTGCATCCAGCAGCTCGTCGCAGCCCTCTGCCTCCAGCACCAGGTCCGGTCCCAGCCGGATGGTCACGGTCTCGCCGGTGGGGGAGCGTCCGGTCAGCACCAGGCTGTCCTCCCGGCATATCCGGCAGGGCTGCTCCAGCTCCGCCAGGATGTTGGAGATCAGGCAGGAAGCCTCCGCCCAGTCCTTACACGCTGCCCGCCGCATTCATGGCCTCCACGGGAGCTTTGTCAACCACGGCCTTGCCCGCGCTGGGAGCTTCGTCAACCACGGCCTTGTCCGCGCTGTTGGCCTCCAGGGTCATCTTGAGGGTGGTAAGCTGTTCGTTGAGGCGTGCAAGGGCGCTCTGGGCGCTTTCCTTCTCGCTCTTCTCGTGGGACAGCTTGGCCTCCAGCTCCGCCACCTGGGCCGTCAGGGCGGCCACGTCGCTGTCCTCGCTGGTGCGGGTCAGTTTCAGCCCGTGGGAGACCACGCGGAAGGGGCCGGTGTAGGTCGCCGTGGTGCTGCCGTCCTCGGCCAGCACCTCAATGGGACCGGCGCAGAACGCGGCCAGGGCCTCGTCGCTGATGCCGCCGGGCAGCTCTGCCACCACGGCCTGGCGGGGGACCCCGCCGATGTTCTCCGTCACCACCGTGAAGCCCTTGTCGCTGATGGTGTGATTGCCTGCTTTAATCATGTTCGTGTCCTCCTCTTATCCGATGTTGATGTAAACGTCGCCGTTGGCCCCCAGGCTGGAGGCGGGAGCGCCGCTGCCGAAGTAGATGTTGCGGAAGCCCTTGGTGCTGCCGCTGGTGGGCGACACGCCGGACACGCCGCCGGTGAACGCGCCGCCCGTCTTGGGCATTTTCTGGTCTGCATAGGCAAAAATGTCCTGGGCTTTGCCCTTGGGGTCATAGACCGCCTTGGTCATGTCGCCGGGGTTTACAGCGTCCGCGCCCTTGGGGATGCCGAAGTCGAAGATGGGGGCAGCGTCCGGGCTTCCGGCCCGCCGCTTCACCGTGGCCGCACTTCCGGCGGCCAGCGTGGTGGTCGTCCCCACCTGGATGTTAGGGGTAGAGCCGTCAGCACCGGCGGGTCCCTGTGCGCCGGTCGCGCCGGTCGCGCCCTTGGCCCCGGTCTCACCCTGGGGTCCCTGGATGCCCTGCTCTCCCTTCGGGCCTTGAGCGCCGGTCGCACCCTGCGGGCCTCTTGCGCCCTGCACGCCCTGGGGTCCCTGCGGACCCACAACCTTGCCCAGATCAATGGTAGGCATAGATGGTTCCTCCTTCCGTCAGATGTTTAGGCATAGATGCCCTGCATCGTTGATGTAATAGTCCGGGGCCTCGTTGCCGGTGTAGGTACACAGCAGATGCCCCTCGTCGGTCACGCTGAAATTGACCATGCCAGCCGTCTGCACGGCCACGCCGTCGATGCCGCGCGGTCCTTGCGGCCCCTGCACGCCCTGGGGTCCTTCCGGTCCCGTGGGTCCAACCGGGCCAGCAGCGCCTTGAACGCCCTGGGGTCCCTGGATGCCTTGGATGCCCTGGACGCCGCGCTCGCCGGTCAGGCCGCGCTCGCCCTGGATGCCCTGCTTTCCGGTCTTTCCCTGGGGTCCCTCTGCGCCCTGTTCTCCCTGGTCGCCCTTGGAGGCGATAAGCAGCCAGTGGGCACCCTCCACGCCTCCGGCCACGTCCAGCTCCGGGGCCACGCCCTTGCACGCTGCCTTGCAGATGTAGGAGCTGCCCAGCCTGCTCACCTTCTGGAGGGGCAGATAGGTCTTTGCGCTGTCATAGGCTTCCCACACCTTCACGGCCTCCTCGGCCTGCTCCAGCGCCTCAATGGCGTTTCCCACCAGGGTGCTCACCTGGGGTACAATGCCGTCGATCTGGGTCTGGAGCTGCTGCGCCTGGGTGGGTGTCGGCTCTTTCGGCGTGGTGTAGGCGTCGTTCGGCTTCACCAGCAGATGGTCCGTCACCGTGATGGCAACGGCGGTGGGGTCGCTCTCCCGGAAGCCCTCAATGGTAAAGCTGCACCAGCCCTCCAGGGCCAGCGGCTCCGCCGGAATGGCCGTGTCGAAGGTCAGCGGGTCCTTCTTTGCCACCAGGTCCTCCACGCTGTTGTACAGCAGCACCGCCACGGGGCTTTCGCCCAGGGCGTTGCGCCAGATGATGCGCTTGGAGAACGCCTCCCAGTCATCGCTCATAACGATGTGCAGGCCGGTCACATTGGCCTCGCCCTGCACGCCCGCGTTCTTGCTGTCCTTGCGGACAAATTCGCCGGTCACGGTCACATTGATGGTCCTGTCCATAGGGGGTCTACCTCCTTTCTGTATGATAAAAGGCGCGGCGGGGCGGAAGGGTCGGTCCCTCCATACCTCGCCGCGCCGTGTCGCAGCCGCTTTTAGGGTCTCGCGGTGTGCCTGTTCAGTTAGATGTTGCGGGCCTTGGCCTCGGCAGCGTAGGCGCTGCTCTCGCGCTCAATGAGGTTTGCGGTGGCGTTGTCCTGGGCCATGCTCTGCTCCAGGACCTCCGCCACATAGGCGGGCACCTGCACGGTCTCGCCGCGCTTGATCTGGAAGCTGCGGCCATTGACGGCCACAAAAACGTCATCCTTGTACTTGTCGTTGTCCTTGAACAGACGGATGGGCACAAGGTCGTTCGGCTTGGGCGCGGCGGGGGCGGTCTCTTTTGCCGCCTCCAGGGTCTCCTTGGCTTTGGCCTGGGCCTCTGCCACAATGGCAGCAGCTTCCGCCTTGGCCTTGGCGATGATGTCCTCCGCCTCGGCGGCGGGGGTAGCCTGCGTGGTGGCCTGCTGCTCATTGGCAGCAGCTTCTTTCTTGGCAGCCATAGTGTAAATACCTCCTGTTGGTCAGAATGTGGGGCCGCCCGCCGTAAAGCAGGCGGCCCCGGTGATTAGCTGTTGAAGGTGGAGCAGGTCTCGATGCGGACCATGTACGCCTCCACCAGGCGCTCGGCCACCTTGGTGGCTTTCCAGCCTGCGGTGGCGCGCTGGTCCAGGGGGTCGGCAGTACCGGCAGAGCCGAGCTGCTTCACGATGTGCTGGAGACCGCCGCCGGTGATCTCGGTCACGCCGTAGGCGTCCGCACCCAGAATGAGGGTGGAGTACACGTCACGGGCGGATGCCTTGGGGGTGACGGTGCCGCTGGAGGCGGTGCCGGTCTCGTAGTCCTTGCCCGCGTGGGTAAAGACCTTGGCCTCGCTGGTCTCCACGAAGCGGACACCCTCGATGCGTCCGATCTCGCCCTCGTAGATGCCGTCGGGGTCGGAGTAGGTCTTGACGTTCACCCACTTGGGGTCACTCATAAGGTCGTAGGAGCAATCCGGGTGGATGATGCCCGCGTAGTAGCCGTTGATCTTGGGCGCGTTCATCACCTTGAGGTAACGGACAGCGCGGCGCACGGCGTCCACGGTCAGGTAGTGGTTCTCGCTGTCGGTCTTGCTGCCGCCGCACAGGTTGGCGCGGCTGTCCACCTGGCCCTCGGCGTACTGCACGTTGGTGCCGCCGTTCAGTACCTCACGGGTGATGGTGTCCAGGGTGCGGCCCGCCTGGCTGCCCAGCAGCTTGGTGGCCTGCACCAGGTTGTTGTCGATGGCGGAAAGCAGCAGCATATCGGACAGCTCGATGAAGCCGCCGTACTGCGCCACAGTCGCGGTGATGATGCCCATGTTGAGCTTCTGACCTTCGGGGGTCACACCTTCGGTCAGGGCCGTGGTGGCCTTGGGCAGGGGGTCATACTTGCGGAACTCAATGGTCTTACCGCCATTCTTGGGGATGGGGTGCTTCTGTCCGAACTGGTCATGGACCAGCAGCGGCTCCGCCATATCAATGAGATAGTCGGAGTAGAAGGTTTTCATCTCGCCGGAAAGGTCGTTCCCGGTGGTTGCGCTGGTCGTCTTGTTGATGACTGCATCAAACAGGTTCAGCACGACGGGCAGCAGAATGAATTTGCGGATGGTGTTCATGTTAAAATCTCCCTTCTGGGGAGAGGCTTAAAACTCGATGTGCTCTCCCCGTGCAGCTCTGCGGATGATCTCCGCGCGGTCCCTCTTGGACAGCTTGGAAACGTCATCCTTCACGATAAATGCACCCTGGGAGGTCGTGCCGTTTTCCTGGGGCCTTGTGCCCTTGGCGCGGATGCCGTCCACCACCTGCTTCTCCGTAGCCTTGGCCTGCATAGCGGCCACGCCCGCCTTGATCTGGTCCATGTGGACCACTTCATAAGCGTGCTGGACGGGAACGCCCGCCCGGAGCATGGAGAGGAACTGGGGGTTTTTGACCTCCGCGTTGAGGTCGAAGCTGGGGTACAGCCCCTTGACCTGTTCGGCCTCGCCGTACCACTGCTGGAGCTGCTGCTGCGCCCGCTGGTCGTTCTGCCGCTGGCGCTGCTGGCGCAAAAGCGCCTCGTTCTCCCGCTGGAGCTTCTGGAACTGCTTGTACTGCTCAACGGACATCCCCGCCTCCTCGGCGGCCTCGGACCAGTATGCGTCATCGTTTTCGATGGCCTGGGACAGCTTGCCCATGTCGCCGTCGCCGATCTGGTAGCGCTGCATCAGCATATCAATGACAGGCTGATACTGGCCCACCTGCTGCTCCAGGTTTCTGGTCTCCCGGAAGCGCCGGTCGATGATGCGCTGGGTCTCCTCGGTGTAGATGTCCTTGTACTCACCGTTCACAAGGTCCTGGAAAGCCCTGCGTTTGGCCTCCAGAGTATTGGACGTGGTGCTCGCGTCCGGTTTGTTGTCGCTCCCGGCGTCGGAGGACCGCTGCTGTCCCTCCGGGTCTCCGCCCTCGCCAGCCTCCGCCGGTTTGGCCTGCTTCCCGAAGATGACATTCTGGTATTCGCCCGATTTTCCCCGCCGGGTGGATGCGGGGGATGCCTGGGTCTCGCCCTGTGTGCCGGGTGCTCCGTCGCCAGAGGCCGCCGCCCCTGCGCCTGCTCCGCCTGCGGCACCGCCGCCGTCGAACAGGTTCAGCCGGATGTCCAGCAAATGCTTGAAGTTCATAGGATTGCCTCCTTTTTCGTCGCGGGTGTATCGCCCCCGTGCATCGGTCCCTGACTTCACCAGGGCAGCGGCCCGGTCCCCACCGTGACCGCCGCCCCGCATGGTGTGAAGCAGGAGGACAGTATAAGCGTATCAAATGCTTTTCCGCTTTTCGCCCCGAACTCGGAAAAAATTTTTATTTTTCTTCCCGGCACTCCACCTGGACCTGCTCCGGGTGGGCCTGGGCCACCTGGGCAAGACCGATGGCGGCCATCTCAAAGGCCGCCGCCGTGCCGTCGTCCCCGTCGAAGTCGAGCTGCACATCGCCGCTCTCCATCCGCCAGGTGTAGACCTCCACATAGCGTTCCCGCATGGCGTTGGTCACATATCCGGCCAGGGCGTAAAGGATGCCGGACACCGCCGCGCACGCCTCCACGCTGCCGGTGGCGTGGCCCTGGGCAGAGAGGATGCAGCGCTGGCCGTCCCGTTCGGCATAAACCTGGGTCATAACACGTCGCCTCCCGTCATTCGTTGCCCATGCTGGGGGTGCTGCGCTTTGCCAGCCGCTCCCCGTAGCCGGTCATGGGATGCTGGGCCTCCATGATGCCGCTTGCAAGGCTGTCCTTCTCGCTGGAGGGCGCGGGGCCTGCCGCCTGGCCTCGCTGGCCGCCGCCGGTAGGCTGCGCCGCTCCGATGCCCATGTCCTTGCCCGTGAGGGTCTGGATGATGAGGGCCATCTGGTCGAGCTGCTGGGACATCTGCTGGCAGATATTGAGAAGGGTCTGGCCGTTCTGCACCTGCTCCTTCACCTTGTCGATGCCTTCAAACTCCATCATTTCCAGAGCACCCAGCGCCTCCTGCGCCCGCTCCGGGTTGAAGAAGCCCAGGCCGTACAGCTCCTTGGCCCGCTCGTTCTGCTCCATGCGGGAGAAGGGGTTTTTCTTCTGGGCCTTGATTTTCAGGTCGAAGATGGGCTTGCGGTAGAGGGGGAGGCCGTCGGAGGTCTGGCCCACTTCCTGCTCCTTGATGCCCGCGTTGTTCATGTCGATGAACTGGTAGCTGCCAGGCGTCTGGCCCGTGATGCGGAACGAGCGGGTCTCGTCGTAGAACTGCCGGATAAGCTCAATGCACATCGAATTGATTTTGACGTGGGTGCGGTAGCTGGCGGAGATCATGTCCCGGCTGGCCTTGTTGCCCGCCTCCTGGAGGGCGGCGATGGCAGCGGCGGCGGTGACGCCGGACCCGGCGCTGCCGCTGTTCACGTCGCGGTTGGCCGCCGTGTCCTTCATCTCCTCGATTTTCATTTGCGCCACGGTCACATAGATGTCGTCCAGCGGGTTGGTGACAATCTCCTTGATGCGCCTGTCGTCAAGCTCACCCTGGACGTGGACCAGGGGCTTGCTCCAGTCCAGGAACTCCTCCTCGTTGATGCCCGTGCTGTCGCTGACGAAGAAACGCTTCTTGGTGGTCATCATGCTGTTTTCCAGGATGTTGGAGGACAGCTTGTCGATGTAGAGCTGCGGGTCCTTGCAGATGGCGACGTAGCCGAAGCCCACCGGCGTGCCTTTTTCCGGGAACATCACATCCAGCACGACGGGGTAGAGGCCGTGGTCGTACCAGCCCGTGTCCCGGTAGTTGGGGTCGTTCTCGCTGGCGAACAGCAGGGTCTCGCCCACGAACTTGGCGTAGTGCAGCAGCGCCTTGCCGCTGGCAGAGGTCGTCTTGTAGTACCAGTCCACCACCACGCTTTTGTTGCTGGTGTCGATGGTGTCATCGTAGATATACTGCTTCACATCCACGGCCCCGCCGCTCAAATGGCCCTTGTGCTCCGGGTACTGCTGCTCCAGCAGGTCCTCGTCCACCAGGTCCACGATGAACAGGTTGCGGGACTTCTGGATGTCGGTCACGCCCGGCTCCCAAAACAGCTTGAGCAGGTCGATCTCCCGGATGTCCACGTCGCCCAGGCCGTTCTCCTTGGCGCTGTTCCAGAACACGCCATAGGCTGCCGTGCCGTGTTTCAGCTTCTCCCACCAGTTGTCAGAGTAGGTCTGCTCGTAGTCGTTGTACTCCAGGATGACCGGCAACACGGAGGACAGCACCTTGGCGCTCTCCTCGTCGCTGCGCTCGCGGGGGAGGACCACCGGCTCCGGGTAGTTGTCCATAGCGTCCGCGTGCTTATTGAGAATAGCGTTGAACAGCCAGGCAGAGGACGGCTCCGGCCCTCTGTACTCCGGGTTGTCCGTGCGCTGCTTGCCCTTGCGGATGGCCTCCCAATGGCGCAGCTCCCACCATAGCTCATCCTGGACCACGCGCTCCTCCAGGCTGGCCTTGCCTTTCTTGTAGTCGCTCAAGATGCTGATTGCCTCCGCAATCTCCGATCTGCCGATGCGCCGCTGCCCGGCGGGGGCCGTCAGCAGCATGGCCTCCATCTCCGGGTTCACGCTCTCGTCCTTCTGTACGCCGGGGACGCCCCAGCCCATCGGGGGCTTGCCCAGGGTCGCGTCCTGCTCGTTCTTCCGTCCGAAAAGTGTCATAAATCAATACCTCCTGTAAAAATCGTAACGGTCATACTGCTGGTCCTGTCCCAGGTCCAGCGGGTCATATACCACCAGGGCGGGGGGCTTGTTCCGCCTGGGTGCTATCGGGTTTTTCATGCAGACGTAGCGCAGCTCGTCGTAGATGTGGTCCTCGCCCTCGGTGTTGATGTCCTCCACGTTCTTCTCGTCGTAGACCAGGTTGGGGACCGTGCGGATGAAGTGCTTGCAGGTGTTGAACACATACAGCATGGGGATGCCCTCCTCGTCAAAGGCGAGGCGGTGATGCACCTGCATCTTGCCGTCGATGCGGGCGTGGTCGCCGCGCTCGAAGTACACCCGCTGCCGCTCCATCAGAGCGCCGATGCTCTCCGTGCCGTCGCTGCCCCAGATGGCCGGGTCTCCCACGCGGTTGATGCGCCGGTCCTTGAGGTTGGGGTCCTCGGCCTCGATGCGCCGTATCTCCCGCGCCACCTCGGACGGTTCCATCTTCACGCCGGTGTTGGGGGTGCCGGTGCAGCCGTAATACTCCCGGATGCGGTAGAGCCGCCGGTCCCGGTCCACGGCGTACCAGCCCACGGAGAAGGGCCTGGAGTAGCCCCAGTCCAGGCCGCACCAGATGGCCCAGTCCTGCGGGACCTTGAAGGGGGAGATGACGTGGGTGTTGATGCGGTCCGTGTAGTGGTCGCTGTCGTTGCGCCACTCCGTGAATACCTGGCCTGCGAAGGTGTCCCAGTCGCCGTACAGCAGCGCCTTGCGCTCCTGCTCCGGCATGGAGGCCAGGCTGGTGAGGTAGTCCGGGTTGTTGGCAAGCAGTATCTTGTTGTCGAACACGGAGGACGGCACGAAGATGCGGGACTTCCAGCGCGTCTCCTCGTGGCCGTCAGGGAAGCGGACCTTGAACTGCTCCCAGATCGTTTGCATGGGCTGGGCCGCCGTGATGAAGCGCTCCTTCACCCAGCCGTGGCCCACGCCGCCGGGGTTGGCCTGCGCCCGGATGTAGCAGCGGGTCCCCGGCCCGTTGGGGCGGTTTCGGGAGAACAGGTAGCTGTACTCCTCCCAGAGAAATTGCGTCAGCTCGTCAAAGTCGATGAAGTCATAGCGCTTGCCCTGGTAGTTGGTCCGGTCCTTGGTGTACTGCATAGAGCCGAAGAAAATCTTGGCCCCGGAGGGGAAGGTCCAGACGTGCTTGCTCTCGTTAAACCTGGCCTTTTTGTAGGCCCGTCTGTAAATCTCCGTGCTGCGGTCCATCAGCTCCGTGAGCTGCGGGAAGGTCTTGCGGAGGATAAGCCCACGGTAATGCGGTATCTCCACCTGGCGCAGGGCCTCGGCCAGGGCGCAGTCCGATTTACCGCCGCCCGCTGCACCGCCGTACAGTGCCTCGTCCTCAAAGCGGGCCATAAGGGCCGCCTGGCGCGGCTGCGGGGTCCAGATGACTTTACCCATCGTTTGCGCCTCCCTCCGTCGGTGGGCCTGGGTTGTCCATCACGGGGGAGAGGAGCACCACGCCGCTGCCCTCGTCCTCGTCGCCGTCCTGGGTCTCCGGCTTGTACTTCCACGTCTCCGGCTTCCGGTTGGTCAGCCAGAACATGGCGCTGGTGGGGTCCGGCGGGACCACCTTGTTGATGGTCGTGACCAACTCCACCACGTTGCCCAGCCGGTCCAGCTTTTGCTCCCGGCGGGTCTCGATGTATTCAAAGCCGCAGGCCCGCTTGAACAGGGCGGCCTCCACCTGCTCGTCCGGCACCTCGCACGCCTGCGCGAAAGCGTCTGAAAGGTCCGTGTACCGCCCGTCCCCCTTCCGCCCCAGGTCCAGGTATTTCTTGAAGGTCGAGTAGGCGACGTGCAGCTTCCCGGCGATCTCCTTTGCCGTGGCCCCGGCTTTGGCCCACTTGATGATCTTGTCCAGGTTGGGGAGGACATGGGTCTCGTATTTACTTTTTGCCATTCGCTCCCGCCTGCCTTTCTGAAAAATTGGCTTCTCTTTCATCGTAGCAAAGGCAGCTTCTTTTTTCGCCCCGAAGGGAGGATGTTTTTTCATTCTGGTGTTCACGCGTGCGTGGAGGACCCTCTCACCCTCACCATCCCCCCATACCCCCCTTCCTCTCCCTCTCTCCCTGGAGCGGGGGAGACCATTTTCGTGGCCTCACGAAAAAGATAAGAGACCCCAGGCCATAGGCCCAGGGTCTCTCTGGTATGCTTATGCTTTGCTTTTGCTGTGCTTTTCTATCGTGTAAGTGGCCCCATAGCGCCGCCGCCCGCAATGGGAGCAGGTCACTTTGTGATCTACGCCGCCGCCCACGCGTTTGAGGTCGTAGCCCTCCTGGAGCATCGCGGCGCACCTGCCGCAAAGGTCCTTCGGTTCGGTCATCAGTCGCTCACCCCCTTGAAGCTCTCCCGGACGTGACCGCCGTTCAGCTCAAATTCCACGGTGTGGTAGTACCCCTTCGGATGGATGTACACCACGCGGCCCACCACAGGCCGCCTCAAGCTCCGCTTGTCCTCGCCGCTGTCGGTGAATGTCTCCGGCAGGCGCATCACCTTGTCGCCCAGCTTCATGCCTTGCCCTCCCATGCCGGGCAGGTGGTGTCCGGCTCCGTGAAGTCCGCGCAACGTGGGCTGTCTCCGTTGAAGCATACGCCCTGGAAGTCCTCGTACCAGGCGCAGCTCCCGCAATTCTGCTTCATGCCGTTTCCTCCCGTTCCATCGTCATGCGGGCCAGCAGGCTCTCATACATCCGCTTGTAGGTGTCCCGCTCCGTCTGGGCGATTACCAAGGCCATGGAGGCCGTGCCGTCCTAGGTGTCCCCGCGTACCGGCTCCGGCTCCTCCTCGTCCTCCTGGGGGCTTGCAAGGCTGTACTGGGCCAGCCCCAGGCCGGAGAGGAGGCCGAGGTCCACCTGCTCCATCTCCCGCCGGGTGCAGCGGCCAACGAAGCGCCCCACGCGGCTCTTGTCCACGGTGTACACGTTCTCGCACAGGGCCGTGCTGATTTGTTCGGTGGAGCGGATGGTGATGTGCTCCGGCAGCTCCTTCTTGGGGGAGGCGGAGCAGTAGACCACCTGGACCACGGGGCTGTTGTCGTTCAGAGCGTCGCAGCTCACGATGATGGCGGGCCGGTCCTTCATCAGCTCGTGGCCGATGGCGTTCGGTATATCTACCCAGTAAATCTCCCCGCGCCGCATAGCGTTGGCAGGGAATGTGCCTTTCTTTGCCATAATCAAACCTCCGTGATAGTCAGATTGAAGCGTTCCCGCAGGAGCTTCTTTTTCATCTCGTACTGGGCCGTCTTGGTGGCCCGGCTCTTGACATCCTCCACCACCGGCAGCCAGAACACGGTGCCGTACTTGTCCGGCGCGGTGGGGCGCTCGTAGGCGAAGTCGGCCACATAGTGGATGGCCCGGACCCGCTCGCCGGTCTCCGTGATGTAGCTTTCCTGGAGGGTGTACTGCTGCTGGAGGCGCAGGTTGCGTATCTGCCCGGCCTTGAGCATCAGCATCAACTCGTCGTAGCGGCGGGCCTCCTTCTTGCTGTCGAAGCGGAGGTTGCCCCGGCTGTCCGGCTGGTTGTGGTACTTGGGGGCCTTGGTCTTGCCCACGATGCCCAGCTTCTCCATGACCTGGCGCTGGGCCTCCGGCCCCATGCGTTGCAGGTCTGCGGCGGTCAGTCCCATCTCTCGTGCCTCCTTCCGTTTGGTGCAGCGGCGGGCCGGGCCGAAGCCCTGCCCCCGCAGAAACATCATGGGGTGCAGCAGC
>OLSN01000265.1_pt1 | contig 58663 bp, 49 predicted proteins | sample 1672411 | NCBI WGS metagenome assembly OLSN01 (sample SAMEA3136683, study PRJEB25190) | human gut metagenome | biome: human gut; feature: human-associated habitat; material: faeces | place: Austria | collected 2013 | reverse complement strand
GAGGCCGCCCTATGAGGCCGATTCCCTCATCTTGGAAGCGGCTGCGGGATGCACGCACCGCGCTTGCAAATTCTGCACGCTCTACGATGAGCTCCCCTTCAAATTCAAGGTATCGGAGCTTTCCGCAATGGAATCTGATCTCCTTGAGGCACAGACGTGGTTCCACGATCCGCTATCGAAGATTGAGACACGCCTTTTCAACCTTCCATCGCCCAAACGTTGTCGAGTCTTTCTTGCAGGCGCTAACCCGTTTGTGCTGAAAGCAAGGCGTCTGCTCGAGATATCCGATCTCATTCGCGAATATTTTCCATCATGCGAAACGATCGGCTGTTTCGCACGTGTGACAGATGTCGCCTCGAAAACAGACGAGGAACTTGCAACCCTTCGCAAAGCGGGATACACCGGTCTTACCATCGGGATAGAGACGGGAGATGATGCCGCACTTGCTTTCATGAACAAAGGTTACGCAGCGCAAGACATCGTTGCGCAGTGTGCGCGCCTGGATGCGGCGGGCATTGCCTATGCGTTCTTTTATCTTGCGGGAATCTCAGGGAAAGGACACGGTATCGAAGGTGCGCGGCTCACGGCGGCAGTCTGCAATCAAACGCGCCCCTCCCTCATCGGCGCAAACATGCTCACCATCTACAAGAACTCCGAGCTTTACCAAGAAGTCATTGCTGGCAACTGGGAGGAAGAAACGGAGATTGAGAAGTATCAGGAGATCAAAGCTCTCGTCGATGGGCTGGAAATTCCCGTGGAATTCGCCATGCTCGGTGCATCAAACCCCGTGATGATGCAGGGCAGGTTGCCCGAGCAGCGCGCGCAAATCATTGCAGCTCTCGACCGCGTGATAGATGAAATCGGAGAGGACAAGCTGCGCCACTATCGCACGAACCTGAAGCATCTGTGATATGAGGCATGCCGCTCCTTCTCTTCAGTGCCATTACAATACAGAGGGCGTTTTATATGTTAGCTACTATTTAGTTACGGTGTTGCGAGCTATCCTACTTTCCCTTTAGCGTTCCATAGCCCACGAGTTGGACGGCCAGGAAGTTACGCAACGACTTCTCGTAGGACGGAATCGGGTAGCCCGCCTCCTCGCAGGTGGCGCTTTGGATGGGAAGCGGATGGGCGCAGGATAGAGACTGGACACGTAGTCACATCATGCAACTAATTCTATGCAAGGAGCAATTGCCATGCAATTCAGAACCGATGCCAAGAACGGAAACGAACTGTCGGCGCTGGGCTTCGGTTGCATGAGGTTCCCAACCACGGCGGGGCGCATAGACATCGATGCCTCTGAGCGGCTTATTGTCGAGGCTGTCGAAAGAGGCGTGAATTATCTTGACACGGCTTACCTGTACAACGGAAATGAAGCCGCTCTAGGTGAGATATTCGCTCGCAATCCCGGCCTTAGGGAAAAAGTGCATATCGCCACCAAGCTGCCAATGGCAAGATGCGAGGCGGCAGCCGACTTCGACAAGTATTTAGGGCGCTCTCTTGAAAGGCTGCGCACCGACCATATCGACTACTGCCTCGTCCATAACGTAACGAGCGCAGTGGCATGGGACCGCCTGAGTTCGCTGGGCTTCAAAGAATGGGTGGATGAGCAGAAAAGCACGGGGCGCATCGCCAACATCGGGTTCTCATATCACGGACCGAAAGCCGACTTCCCCACACTGCTCGACTCCTTCGACTGGGACTTCTGCCAGATCCAATACAACTACATGAACGAGAACTACCAGGCGGGTACGGCGGGTCTGGTGGCAGCGGCAGAGCGAGGCCTGCCTGTTATCGTCATGGAGCCGCTTCTCGGGGGCAAATTGGCGACTAAGTTGCCGGCAGAGGCACGTGGCGTGCTGACCGATACCGACATAAGCGATGACCCGACAAGGCTTGCCCTGCGCTGGGTGTGGAATCACCCGGAAGTGACCGTGGTGCTGTCGGGGATGAACACGCGGGAGCAACTGCTGCAAAATATTGCGACGGCTGATGGAGCGCTACCGGGTTCGCTCGAAGATGCTGAGGTCAAAGCCGTGGAGAAGGCACGGGAGAGCATCGCAAAGAGCTATAGGATTCCCTGCACGGGGTGCGGGTACTGCATGCCGTGCCCCAGAGGCGTGAACATCCCCATGTGCTTCGCCGCGTACAACACGTCCTTCGCTCATGGCCGGTACCAGGGCATGCAACAATACATCACGGCGTCGGGAGCAATGTCGGGTGATGCACGCTTCGCAAGTGATTGCATCAAGTGCGGCGTCTGCCTCGAGAAGTGCCCCCAGCATATCAAGATTCCGGACGAGCTGACATCGGTGAAGCGGCGCCTCCAGGTTCCCGGCCTTCCGGCTTTGGTCAAGTTCGGAGTAAGAATAATGAGTCGTTAACGCGGTGATTCAAGCGCAGCATACTTATGCTGCGCACCCGAGCTCGCTGAGCGCCTTTAGGGTCGCATCTACGTTTTCGGCATGCCAGTTCTTGTATCCACCGGCATACTGCGACGCGTAAACGCCGGAAAGGCGCATATCGCTTAGCTCCTTCTGCTGAGTGGTGAGACGGACGCTGCCACTGTTCGTTTCGATGTCGATGATCACGTTGAGCAAGTCATCGACAAGCTTCACCGATTCGATTTCCGAATAGGGAACGACGAGGGAGACGTCCCGTTCGAGAGTCGCCCAATAAGGGTCGAAGGGAAGCAGGATCATCTCGTTCTCGCACATCTGGAGGACAGCGACATCGCACGCACTGAAGAAACGGACGATCTTCTCGCTCAGATCTCCCGCTGCGCCCTTGACGATGATGCATCTACCTTCCAGAGGCGTATATCCTGCCTCGATTGCGTATTTCCAAACCTTTTCCTCGCGAGCCATGGTTATTCTGCCCCTTTCGCTATCGATGATTCACCTGTTCTATTCTTCGACGGGAGTGACGATGGGCTTGCCGGACGAATCGACAAGCACGGTCATGCCGGTGCAGCTGACACCAGAAGATGCTAGAAAGCCTGCCAGGAGATAATTCACTCCAGTCTGGCGGTCGACGAGAACGTACGTGCGATTCACCAGGTCATCTTGTTGCATGTATGCCTGGACGAAGCGATCGCCATTTTCTTTCATCGGGGGAATTCCTTTCATGTGAGCCTGCGGGATGTATATGCCGCTTGGAGTTGATGAAAAGCGGACTTTGCAGACATCATTCTTCTCATTCATCTCTATGCCCGCAAGCGCAGAATTATCGTAAACTCCCTGTTCAGCTGACTTGTCAAAGGATTTTGACAAGCATGTTCGTGGCATTCGCATTCCTTTGCCAGACGTGTGAACTATCATTTCGGCCTACATGGCATTGGGATACGTCGATGGTCAATCGGAAGGAAGAGATCGATGGAGCTTGCTCGGCAACTGAAAGCAAAACGGGAGGAGCACGGCCTTTCCCAAGATGAGGTCGCGAAGGCAATATTCGTATCGCGGCAGACCGTCTCGAATTGGGAGAACGACAAGACCTACCCGGATGTGCAGAGCCTGCTCTTGCTCAGCCAACTGTTCGGCGTTTCCATCGACGAGCTCATCAAAGGGGATGCCGTTGCAATGCAGCAGGCCATCAGGGAGGATTCGCGCAAGATGAGGCTGCTGTCGATCGGCATGCTCGTCTTTTCGGGGCTGGCCTTCCTCTTCCTCCTCATATTCTCGCTAGCTTGGCAAGAACCGTCGGGCTTTGCTCGCATGAGCAAGGGCAACATCGCGGGAGCGGCCACGTTCATCGTGCTCTATGCCATCGGGTTCGGCATGGCCATCGCCATCGACCGCTTGAAGAAGAAGCATGATATCGTCACCTACCGGGAGATTGACCGGTTCCTCAAGGGGGAGCTTGACGGCGCACCCGACTCGCAGGGCTTCGCGCGCAGGCATCCGGCCCTCGGCGTGATGGTGAAGCTTCTGGGCGGTGCCGCTATTGGATTGATGCTAGCGGGATTGCTCCTCGTGCTTGAGGGCTGCTAGCCTCGCCGCTGGCTTGCCTCCCCTATGCCGGCTGTTCTCCCACCGTAAGGCCCGCGGCCATTGTTCTCGATCCGGTATGGAATTGTCGTGATGGCCAGAGGCTGACTAAGGAAACATTGTCCAGGTGTTAGGGTAACGTATCCGATATTCTGGAAGCAACACGGCCAATACCGAGAGGAATTGCAGATGAATCTATTCCAGTTGAACCTATTCGTAAACACGATTCATAGTGGTTCAATGAAGGCAACCGCCGATAGCTTCTACATCTCGCAGTCAGCTCTTAGCCAGAACATCAAGAAGCTGGAAAGCGAGCTCGGATGCACACTCATCGACCGCACGCACTCGCCGCTTACTCCTACCACCTACGGCAGGATCGTTCTTGACCGTGCCGAGCGAATGCTCTTCTTGGCGAATGAAATCGAGGAAGAGATCGCTCGCCGTAAGCGGATTGATGCGCAAACCGTAAAGGTCGGGTGCTTCTATCCCCAGCTTGCATACTCGGAGATGGCTTATGTGGCCAACGCCCACCCAGCACTGAACTTTCAGGTTTTTATAGACAGTGAATTGGAAATCATCGAGAACCTCAAAAACGGGAAGTATGACCTCGCCTTTCTCCCCCAAGCACCCTCGATTCCGGGGTTTGAGTCATTCGAGTTCACCAGGGAACAGCTTTTTGTATCCATTCCAAATAATCACGAGCTGGCAAAACAACAAGCTGTCAGATGTGACCAGCTGCGTGAACTCAAGCTGACGCTTCCAATCGAATTGGACGGAGTCAGTTCTTGGTATAACGCGCTCCTTAACGATGTGGGAGCAGACCGGAACAACATAGAGGAGCTGTCCTCAGAAGACTATTTTTCTGCGATGACCGATCCTAATGCTGTTCATTTTCGCTCATCGCTTATGACAGCACCTCTTGCGATGCTTTCTGCAAAGCGGCATCTGCCATTGATTGAACCGGAAGTTTGGCGTTCAATCATGGTGGTCTATCCATCAGCTGAATCCGATAGCCTCGAGACGCTCCTTGCGACCTTGCGGCATGAGTCGCAAGCAGCATCGGCCATATCGATCATTCCAAAGCTGCTTCAATTCAGCACGTCATCGAATCTCAAAATCATAGAATGCGCGCATGAAGATGAGCAAGCGGGAATCGAGAAAGTCGACTAACCCTCCTCGTTTTTGATTTGCTTAACTATAGTGAAGCAAAGCACTAGAACAGAATAACCGGCCATGTAATAGCCTCTTTCTTAAGGGTTCAATCAGCGAACCGCCTGGTTATCGTCTCGCGATTGGATAAGAGAAAGAGGGAAGCTATGGCAAAAACTCATGACAAGACCGTTTACAAGACAACGGGATGGTGCGGATTCGCCTCGGGCAGCAATACCGCAGCAGTTGATGTGAAAGACGGCAAAATCGCGCGTATTCGTCCTGTGCATTTTGAAGAGGAGTACACCGAAGACGAGATTAATCCGTGGAAGATCGAGGTCAGAGGACATACGCTCACAAGCGGCATGACCACAACGATTTCCCCGATGGCGCTCGCTTATAAAAAGCGCATTTATTCGCCGAACCGTGTTCCGTATCCACTGAAGCGCGTCGATTGGAATCCAGACGGCGAGCGCAACCCTCATAATCGCGGTATATCAGAATATGAGCGAATCAGCTGGGACGAGGCAACGCAGATTTGTGCCGACGAGATCCGCCGCATCATCGACCAATACGGGAACTATTCGATTCTCTGTCAGGGCGACGGCCATGGCGAGACGAAGGTCATACACGCAAGCCATGGATGCAACACGCGTCTGATGGGCCTTATGGGCGGCTTTACGCTTCAGGCGCGTCAGCCAGACAGCTGGGAAGGCTGGTACTGGGGCGCCAAGCACATGTGGGGCATGAATCCGCTTGGCCAGCAGGCTCTGCAGGAGAATACACTCTGGGATATCAGCGAAAACGCCGATGCCGTTATCTGCGTTGGATGCGACCCCGAGACGACCCCCTGGGGCTGGGGTGGATTCATGGCATCGAAGATCAGTTACTTCTGGTCGGAAATCGGCATCAAGCAGATATACATCTGCCCCGATTTAAATTACGGAGCTGCTATCCATGCGGATAAGTGGATTACCCCGCTTCCGAACACGGATGCTGCCCTTTGGCTCGGAATCGCCTATACGTGGATCGATGAGGGCACATACGATAAGGACTACGTTGCCACGCATACCGACGGATTCGACTGGTTCGAGCGCTATGTCATGGGAGGAGAAGATGGCGTGCCGAAGACTCCAAAGTGGGCGGAGTCGAAGTGCGGCGTTCCGGCAGCAGAGATCAAGGCGCTTGCGCGATACTGGGCAACCCATAACGTGTCGACCGCGCACTGTAACGGTGGCGGATATATCCGCAGCTGCTTCTCGCATGAACCCGCGCGACTCGAGGTCGCTCTTCTCGCTATGCAAGGTGTGGGCGCACCAGGTCGCACGATGTTTAAGTTCATCGAGTGGGGACTTTTTGGCATGGCTGGCCTGAACTCGCTTCCCAAGGGCGAGTGGGGCACATTCATGTGGGCGGCTTATAGCGGGCATGTTCAAGGGACATATCTGACCAGCTTCATTCCGCAGACGCTTGTCCCGAAAGCCATCCTGATGCCCGAGGGTGAAAAGCTCACATGGCCAGGACGCGTTGTGTGCAATATGCCGCTCGAGGATCAATACCTCGACTATGAGTTTCCGCTTCCGGATGCTGGACGCATTCACATGATCTGGACGGACACTCCCTGCTGGTCGACATGCTGGAACGGCGGAAATATGATGCAGGAGGCTTTGCGCGACGAGTCAATCGAGTTCTACCTCGTGCAGCATCCCTGGATGGAGAATGACACGCTTTTTGCAGATATCATCCTGCCGATATCTACCAAGTTCGAGCAGAATGACATCGGAACCTCATTCCAGTGCGGTGAGAACGACATGGTCGTCGACGAGCTGCCCGCGATTGATCCGATTGGCGAGGCAAAGACTGATGCGGAAGCCGTCTTGGCTATTGCGGAAAAGCTCGGAATGGCAGAAGAGCTCATGGAGGAATGGTGCTATTCGCCCGAGCTCAAGGGTGCCGTCGCCGGTCAATCGGGAGGGCAGATTACGCCCGATCAAGTAGGCCACATCATGGGAGAGCCGTCATTCGAGACGATGAAGCGCGTTGGCTACGAATTTGGTGGATGCAGCGAACATATGCCATTCGAGAAATTCCAGGAGAAGGGATACCTGCCCATCCGCTTTAAGGATGAGGCCGACTGGAAGAGTGATCCCATTGGCATGCGCGCGTTTTACGAGGATCCCGAGAGCAATCCGCTTGAGACGCCCACTGGCAAGATCGAGTTCTATTCCCTGAGTATTCACGAGCATTGGCCAAACGATCCCGAACGTCCCGAGGTCCCACACTGGATTGAGGAATCTGACGAGCACAAGGAGCGCCTGACGAGCGAGCGCGCCAAGGACTATCCGTTCTTACTCATGTCAAACCATCCACGATGGCGCGTGCATGCGCAGGGCGATGACATTACCTGGTTCCGCGAAATCGCAACCTGCAAGGTCACTGGTCCTGATGGGTATCAGTATGAGCCTGTCTGGATTAATCCTCGCGATGCTGAACGATTCGGCATCGAAGACGGTGATATCGTACGCCTCTTCAATGAGCGCGGCAGCGTGCTCGGTGGCGCGATGGTTACGGAGCGTATTCGCGAGAACGTGCTGAGTCAGGACCATGGTGCACGCGTGGACGGCATCGTGCTGGGCACGGGCGGTCTCGATCGTGGTGGAGCGAACAATCTTATCTGTCCGAGCGCGACAACGTCCAAGAATGCACCCGGTGAGGTCACCAATGGCTTTCTTGTTGGCATCGAGAAAGTCGACGTTTTTGAGCTGGCAAAAAAATATCCCGAGGAGTTCGGTCGCGCGTTTGATAAGGCAGAGGGTGCAATCGCAAATACGCGAATTGCCAATGCCTAATGCGGCCCTACGGAGTTTCAGAGGAGATGAACCATGTCCAAGAAAGTATTCATAGTTGATGTGAACAGGTGCAACGGTTGCCATAGCTGTCAGATTGCCTGCAAAGATGAGCATTGTGGGGCAAGTTGGCTTCCATATGCCGCAGAGCAGCCGGACACGGGCCAGTTCTGGTGCAAGGTCACCGAGGAGGTCCACGGGAGCGTGCCGAAGGTAAATATCACGTACACGCCAATCATGGGAGCGCAGACAGAGGCTATCAGAGAAGCGGCGCCTGAGATCTTGATGGATCGAGATGACGGACTCATCGTGATTGATCCCGAAAAGGCCAAAGGGCGTAAAGACTTGGCGGAGAAGTTCGAAGGCGTGTACTGGAACGAGGGGCTTGAGATTCCTCAAGGATGCACAGGGTGCGCACACCTGATTGATGACGGATGGAGTGTTCCGCGCTGCGTTGACGCATGTCCTGTCGGGGGCTTGCGTTTTGGAGATGAAAGCGAGTTCGCAGATGAGATTGCTCACGCGGAGAAGCTCGATCCGAAGTCGAATGTCTATTACCTCAACCTGCCCAAGCGCTGGGTTGCGGGTCAGCTCATCGATGATGTCGCCGATGAGGTCGTGATAGGCGCGAAGGTCGTGCTTGAGGCACTTGACGGTTCATTTGACACTGTCGAGACGGCAACTGACGAGTTTGGCGATTTCTGGTTTAGGGGTCTAGGAGAGACAGATTACAAGGTGACGATCTCCGTTCCTGGCTACACCCCCCAGGAGAGAACTGCTTGCACGAAAAATGCCGACTGCAATGTTGGGACGATTTTCCTAGAGAAGCTCGACCGATAGCTAAATAACCGGCTAGCAGGCAAGTCGTTCGGTGAGGTAGCTTGCTAGCCGGTTTTGCACGTGCCGGTGCTTTTGATTGTCAGGATAGAGAGGGAAGCGATGGCCGAGGAACGTTTTACTTACAATACCTGCATGGGTGGCGGTTGCCATGAGTTCTGCTGCTTGAAGACCATCACGCGCGACGGGAAGATAGTTCGTACCGAAAAGGCGATTCTGACTGGTCCAGAGAGCGATCGATTCGAGTGCTGTCAAAAGGGCATGGAGTATGCGCGCTTTGCCGACCATCCTGATCGACTGTGTTATCCCATGAAACGCACTGGTGAGCGCGGTGAGGGCAAGTTCGAGCGCATCAGCTGGGATCAGGCGCTTTCTGAGATTGGCACAAAGGTCAACGAACTCCGTGAGAGGTACGGCTCGCGGTCGATACTGTTCACAATAAACACCGCGGGATACCCTGCGGGAAGCTCAAGTCTTCTTCCGCCAATCTTGATGCGCTTCATCCATTCCTTTGATGCATCGGCGTCCTGTATGACATCGGTCGATCAGTCGTTCTTTGGAGCTCAGGCAATCGACTTGGGAGATGTTTTCGCCTACGGTATGTCCGATCCGCGCCTCATCGCCAAATCGAAGCACATCATCATATGGGCGAGCAATCCTGTAGGCAATACGCGAGCTGCGGTGACAACGCGCGCGATTCTCGATGCACGTGAGGCGGGCGCAACCATTACGACCATTGGGCTCTTCTACAATTCGACAGCGGCTAAATCAGATCGCTTCGTGCCGATCAGACGTGGCACTGACACGGCACTAGCACTTTCCATGGCTCGTGAAATCATCAGGCGTGGTGCATGTGATTTTGACTACCTGGGCAAATGCACGGTCGCTCCATTTCTGGTGCGTACCGATACAGGTGCGTTTTTGCGTGGGTGTGACGTGAGTGCCGAAGGCGATCCTGCAAATTACGTCATGGTTTCTAACGGCGTCCCCACTGAGGTTCCGCCGCATGCGCATTGGGATGTCGAAGGTATCCAATTTGAGGGCGCTATAGAAATCGAAGGCATCGTCTGTAAGCCTGCTTTCCAAATGTTGATCGACCATCTGGAAGAATGGACATTCGAGCGGCAGGAAGAGCTCACGGATGTACCAGCGGAAGTCGCATCTGCACTCGTTGATGAATATCTGGCCGCAACTCCAGCGAACATCTATCTTGAGGAGGGCTTGCGGTACCAAAACGCATTGCAGAGCTATCGTGCCATTGAACTTTTGGCCTATCTTTCCGGCAATATCGGCAAAGAGGGCGGAGGCGTAACGCTTATTGGAATGGGTAACGGTCATCCTACCGGACTGAACGAGGCCCCGGTTGCTTTTCCAGAGGGTTTAGAAAACGCAAAGGGCAATTATGTTTATCCTGAGGACCTATACGAGGAGATGTCAAAGGATGATCCGTGCTATAAGGCGTATTTCAATCTTATGGGAAATCCGGTGCACTCGAATCCGGGACGCAACGGAATCTGGAAAGACTTCTTCGACAAGATGGAACTTGTTGTTGTGCATGACGTGTTTATGAGTGACACGGGAAAGTTCGCGGACTACTTGCTTCCCGACACGTGCACGCTCGAAAGGTACGAGCTGCTTCCACAAGGCAACCACATCATCCTCAACGAGCCTGCCGTCGAACGTGGCGAAGAGGTGCGTACTGGCTCTGAGTTCATATCGGCCTTGGCGCAACAGGTCGGACTGGGGAACCTGTTTGACAAGAGCGATGTGGAGTGGATGCAGGTTCGACTTCAAACCCAGGACCCGGCTTTTACCAATGTCGAACCCCCTATCACCTGGGAGCGTCTTAAGGACGAGAAACTCATACGTCTAGCTGTGCCCGACACGCTCTATGATCCCCTTGCGACGGAGGATTTCATGACCGCAAGCGGGCGCATCGAATTCTATTCGGAAGACTATGCAAGTGTAGGAATGCCCATGGCGACATGGAGTCCCTGCCTGATTGATCAGCTTAGCGCGGAGGATTCCGCTCGATATCCGATGCACCTCTTCGTTGGGCGCCCTCGCCTGTTCATGCAAACGCAGCCATTCAACGTGATGGAGGATCTTATCGAGCTACATGGCAAGGAGCCTTGGATGTGGCTAAATGCGGCTGATGCTCAACTGCGAGGCATTCAGGATGGCGACATGGTCGAAGTATATAACGATCGTGGAAAAGCGGTTCTGGTTGCGCACCTGTCCTCGGGATGTCCCAAAGGGGTGGCATATATGTGGCTGAACTATCGCTACGACGATTACGAGGAGGGTGGGCCCACCGAGCTCATGAGCACATGTGGCATATACGACACCATGGACGCATTTGGAAAGCACTGGCGATTGACGCAGCAACGCAACCGCGGTCTGGCCCCAGGGGAGATGCCGAGCTTCCAGGCGATGATGGAGGGACGGATGCCGACCACGATGAATTGGAATGTGAGTTTCGCGGGAAATTACGACATCATCTGGGATAACTACTGCAACGTTTGCAAGGCGGAGGCGAGGTAGCGTTATGAAACCAATGATTCTGGTTGACACTGACCGATGCACAGGCTGCTGGAGCTGCTCTATGGCATGCAAGGTCGCGCATGATCTCGCGGCAGATGACTGGTGGTTGTTCATCCGCACTCTTGGAAGCGGTAACGGAATTGACGACCCCGCTGGCGAGTGGCCTGATTGCAATATGAGTTGGCAGCCTGTCTACACCAAGAGCTGCACCCTTTGCCAGGATCGTGCCAAAGAGGGCAATTTGCCGTATTGTGCATACAACTGCCCAACGCACGCGCTCACATATGGCGATGCCGATGATCCCGAGAGCGCTCTCTCACAGCGATTGGCGGTGTTACAGGAACGAGGAAGCAGCATATACACTATGCCTGCATTTGAAAATACGCGAAAGAACGTAATCTACTCCGCTAATTCCAAGTCAAGTAGATGACAGACGTCGCGTCGCAGTTTTTGACGAAAGCCGGCACCGGTTCGTATCCGTTGCCGGCTTATCTCCCTAGGCCAGTTGCTCGCCGGCCGTGGGGCCCGCAGCCATCTGGTACACCGCATCCACATGGATGAAGCAGCCACCCTTCGCCTTGATGGGAAGCCCCATGGAGGCGAACTTGGCGTCCACCATCTCCTTTTGGACGGCGAACTCGTCGCCCTCGTTGACGTAGCGTGCCGTGCCATGGATCTGGAACGCATCATGGCCGGTCCAGAACGCGACGGCGACCTTCTGGTTCTCCTTCAGGTTGGCCAGCGTCTTCTTGAAGAACTGGTCGGAGATGTAGACCGTCTCCTCGTCAATGACGGTCTTCATGCCGATGGCGGCTCCGTTGGGTGCCCCGTCGGCAGATGCCGTGCACAGAACCATGTTCTCGGCCGTTTCGAACAGTTCCCTCACGTCTTGGGTCATGGCTGCCATGGTGGCTTCCTTTCTCGCAAGCTTTCGTTGCGGATAGTATACGCCCTCGGCTATCATGTCCCTCCTTGTTTCGTAGCGCGGCAGAGGGGATTCCCGTGAACGAGAAAATCGACATCGAAGGCTGGACCGATAGCCTCGTCGGCAAGGCGCTTGACGTTTTTGGCCCCCGCCTGAAGCTCGTCGGCATCCAGGGCAGCCGTGCCCGAGGGGAGGCCCGGTCCGACAGCGACATCGACGTCGTGCTGGTCGTGGAGGGGTTGGATGACGATGACCTCACGACCTATCGCGCCTTGCTGGCTACCATGCCCCACGGCGATCTCGCCTGCGGGTTCACGGGGTCGCCGGAACTGCTCGCTGCATGGCCGCGCCACGACGTGTTCAACTTGGTCCAGGATACGCGCGCCGTGTTCGGCTCCTTCGCCTTCATGGATACGGAATTCACCGCCGATGATTCGATGCTATCTGCCAAGGTAGGGGCTTCGGAAATCTACCATGCGATGAGCCATGAGCTCGTCTTCGCCGAAGGCTCGCTCGACGCCATCGTCGCCGCCTGCGTGAAGTCGGCCTTTTTTGTCATGCGCGCATTGCGCTATGCCAAGACCGGCGAATATCCGCCGAGCCGCACCGCCATGAGAGAACTCGCGACGGAGCGAGAGGCGATGTTCCTTGATGCCTACGACAACCCCGATGCCTTCGAAACCGGGGAACTTGCCCGTGCGCTGCTCACCTGGTCGAGCTCCATCGTAAGCCTATAGCGACTCTCTTCCCCTCACGAGAGGGGAATCATGTCGAGGCGCAGGGTCTGCTCGACGACCTTCATCAGGTCCTCGTCGCTGATATCGGGCTTGACCTTCACGAGTCCAACCAGGCCAAAGATCGCGACGCAGAACATCTCGTAGACGAGCTCGATCTCTATCTGATGGTATGCGGCGTATTCGGTGGCAACGTGATCGTAGAGGAATTCCGCCGTCTCCCGGGTCGCCCTCACGTCAAACGCGTCACGCACGCCGAGCTCCTCGAGCACGCGGATCATCGGACGTGGGGTACCTTCGGCATCGTAGAGCGCATAGCGAAAGATGCGCACGCATTTTCTGAGCGAACCCCGGGTGTCCCCGAAGATGCGCTCCTCGTTCCATGCGATGACGCTTTCCACCAGGTCCTCGACGTAATCGTCGATGACCGCCTCGATCACGCCGTTCTTGTTTCCAAAGTGATAATAGACGAGCTCGCGGGTTACGTTTGCCTCCCGGGCGATGGCCGTGACTGTGGTCGCCCGTACGCCGTCACGCTCGAAGAGCTTGCGGGCGGCCGTGGCGATGTTGCCGCGCGTCCCCGTGAGCCGGCGCGTTTCGGCCAGGCTTTTCCTATGATGTCGTGCGTGCGAAGCGGCCTCTAGGGGCGTGCGTTCTCCGTATTCGAGGATCGCCATCAACCCCTCCTTTAACCAAAAACGATAGCCTCGCCATTGTCTTTCACAAACAGTTCCAGTATGTGAAATCTTATTATACTCGCCCATGATACACTGCGGCTGATTTCCCGCATTTAGCTGGGAAAACACCGAGGTGAGGAGGCATGCCATGACGGTTCCTGTTTGGGTCACTCCAATTTCGATGGTGATATACACCATACTCCTGATGTTGTTCACGGAGTTCATGCGTCGCCACTACCGCACCTCCATGTGGTTTTGGGTGGTCTCGCTTGCCACCATCCCGTTTTGGATCATGAACATACCGGCCGATGACTGGTTCCGTTGGGCTAAGAACCTGTCGGTCATACTGCCGCTCATCTATGCCGGAATCGGACGCATCGCCGCCGTGCAGCAAAAGGACACCCCGTTTTGGCGTCTCATGCGCCAGCGCTGGGTGCGCTGGGTGCTCTACGGCATCGTGTTCTGCAACATCGCCGAGGCGACCTTGCGCGATGTCGAGATGGGTAACTACATGAACGCCCTGGCCGGGTTCATCCTGTGCGTCACGATGCCCTTCGGTGACAAGTACTGGAAGTACGATACCGCGCACTACGGCGAGATCATCGCCTACACGGTGCCCATGTGGAACTTCCTCTACACCACGTGGAACGCATGTTTCGTCTATGCTGAGGGCCACGCGTTCTTTGCCAGCACGTGTTGCATCCTGGCGGCAGCCGAGCTCTATCCCATCATCAAGCGGCAGCCGGAGCTCTATATCACCGGCCGAATCTACACCCTGGGCATACACCTGCTGCTGCGCAGCTGCTTCCCGCTGCTGTTCCCCACCATCATGAACAGCGCGGCCTGGTTCAACCCCGACGTGATGTACTGGTGGGGCATGATCAACGGCATCATCGGCATCCCGTTCGTCTTCTGGTATTGCTACCAGCTAAGCAGTGGAAAGGCCGACGTCGCCTTCCGCCGGCGCAAAGCCCGGGAGGAATACCTCGTTGGCCGAGAGGAAGGACTGATAGACGAGTACGGAGACCCGGTGAGTACCGAGGCTGCCATCGTCGTGGACGAGCAGGTGGGCGACAAGCCCGAAGTCTCCAAGTAGGCACCGAGGGAAGGGGAACCACCATGGGGATTCTGTATCAAGCCGCCGATCCCATCTACTGGGCCATCTGGCTGTTCGTCCTGTTTGCGCTCATGGCCTTCAACGAGTTGGGACGCGTGAAGCTGTGGGCCGGCCTGGCGCTTTTCGCCATCGTTCCCATCGCGCTGACCATCTTCGTCTGGCCCGAGACCGCAGCGCCCGGTAACGAGTACGGAACCGGCACCTGGTTTAACTGGGTGAAGACCTATTCGGCCCTTGCGGGCTGCCTCGGCTTCATCGCCTTGCGCTTCGTCAAGTGGAACGGCAAGGACGGTAAGGTCCACTATCTCTACGAGAAGAAATGGGCGTTGTGCTTCCCACCGCTCATCCTCGCCATCAACATCGCCGAGGCCGTCATCCGCGACTTCCAGGTGTTCGGCTTTGCCCTGTGGAGCGGTGGCGTCGTGGAGAACCTCTGGACCATATCGGGCCCGTGGAACATCATGAACGGCATAGCGGGCATCTTGAACATCGTCACGATTTGCGGCTGGTTCGGGATCTTCATCTCGAAGGACTCCTCCAAAGACATGATCTGGCCCGACATGATCTGGCCCTGGATTATCGCGTATGACCTGTGGAACTTCGCCTACACCTACAACTGCATCTCGGATCACTCGGCCTACTGCGGTCTAGCCCTCCTACTGGCATGCACCATCCCCACCTTCTTCATCAAGCGGGGCGCGTGGTTGCAGCACCGGGCCCAGACGCTTGCGCTGTGGATCATGTTCGTCATGACGGTTCCGCAGTTTGCCGACGTGCTGGCGCCCATTCCCACCACGCACAATCCCACCGCATTCTTCGTGGTGAGCCTCATCGCGCTGGCGGCAAATGTTGCTGTGGCCGTCTACCAGCTCTATCGCATTCGCAAGCTCAAGCTCAACCCGCTCAAGGACGAGATCTACAAGGGCACCAAACCCTACGAGCGCGTTGTCGAGGAGAATCGCTAGGCGTTTGCCGCACGACGCGGCTATTTGCGCGAATCCTTGTAGTCCGTACCCCATTTTTCCATGGCGTCGAGGATGGGCTGCAGGGATTGGCCCAGAGGCGTGAGGGAGTACTCGACGCGCGGGGGCACTTCCGCGTACACCTTGCGGCTGACAAGCCTCGCATCCTCCATGGTGCGCAGGTTTGACGTGAGCACCTTCTGCGAGATCTTGCCGATGGAACGCTGCAGCTCCTTGAAGCGCAGCGTTCCGTTCGCGAGCAGGTCACGCAGTATGAGCACCTGCCATTTGTTGCCTATGAGCTGGAGCGTCGTCTCCACGGGGCATGCGGGCATATCCTCTGATTTCCCCACTATCATCGCAGCGTCTCCCAAAACTCCCGATAGCGTCCATTGGTAACCTTTGGGTACCTACAGCACAATATTGTGCCTGCTTCCAAAATAGCAGCATACTTGCAAAAATGAATTCGTACAAGAACGACGAAGACGCAGGTCCGTTGCACGAATGGGAAGTGCGGCGATGAACCAGCCAAACGAGACATCGACGCTTGACGGGAGCTTTCCCCGCAAGGGAATTGGCAATCCGGCCTTTACCGAAGAATATGCCAACGACACCCTGCACACTCTCTTCGAAAGGCGCACCATACGCCGCTACACCGACGAGTCCGTGGACCCGCACGACCTCGACGTCATCGTGGACGCCGGCCTAAGGGCGGCCAACGCGGGCGGTTGTCAGGCACCCATCATGTTGGTGAGCCAGGACCGGGAGGTCAACCAGAGACTTGGGCGCATATCCAACGACCTCTACGATGAGGGCTACTATCCGGTTTCCGCGGCCCAGCCGTCGACGGCCTGCGAGGTCGGGATCACCAATGCCTTCTACAATGCACCCGTGGTCATCACCGTGTTCACGCCGGCCGGGTGGTCCTACGCGCCGCTCGATGCGGCGGTGTGCGCGGCCAACATGATGAACGCTGCCTGGTCGCTCGGCCTGGGCAGCTGCTTTGTCAGCCGAGCGGCACGCACGTTCGCAACACCTTACGGCAAGGAGGTCAGAGCGCAGGCGGGCATTCCCGATGACTACGAGCCCCAGCTTCATGTCGTGTTGGGACATCCCGAGAGCACGGAGAGCGACGGCAAACCCCTGTACCCGAACAGGGTTGCCTGGATTTGAGAGGCGGCGATGGACATGTTCGAGCAAAGTGGCCATGCCGAGCGGCTGAAAGCGGCCATCCGGGATTGCGATAGCGTCATAGTGGGCGCGGGAGCGGGGCTTTCGACTGCCGCGGGACTCACTTACACCGGCGAGCGCTTCGAACGCTACTTCGGCGATTTCGCGGCCAAGTACGGTTTTCGCGACATGTACTCCGGTGGTTTCTATCCCTACCCAGCGCCGGAGGAGCATTGGGCGTACTGGAGTCGCTGTATCTGGATCAACCGCTATGCCCCGATTCCGAAGGACACGTACGCCAAGCTGCTCGAGCTCGTCGAAGATAGGGACCACTTCGTCATAACCACCAATGTGGACCATTGTTTCCAGCGCGCGGGCTTTGACAAGAAGCGGCTCTTCTACACCCAAGGCGATTACGGGCTCTTCCAGTGCTCGCTTCCGTGCCGGCAGGAGACGTGGGACAACCATGACACGGTGCTGGCCATGGTCGAATCCCAGGGTTTCGTGGTCGAGGATGATGGCGTGCTTTCCGTTCCCGATGGCGTCACGCCGGTCATGAGGATTCCCGGCGAGCTCGTGCCAACATGCCCCCACTGCGGGCGTCCCGCCACCATGAACCTGCGCGCCGATTCGACGTTCGCGGAGGACGCCGGCTGGCATGAGGCGGCCGAGCGATACGGCGCGTTTCTGCGCACCCTGACGCGTGACGACCAGAAGGTGCTTTTTCTCGAGTTAGGCGTCGGGGGTAACACGCCCGTCATCATCAAGTATCCTTTCTGGCGTATGGCAAGCGGGAACCCGAATGCCACCTACGCGTGCGTGAACCTGGGCGAGGCCCATGCGCCCCGCGAGATAGTGGACCGCTCGATTTGCCTCGACGCCGACATAGACGCGGTGCTGGATGCGCTGGTAGCGGGGCCTGGTCTTGGAGAGGACGGATTGTCATGAGCGATAGGGTGGAACTGCTCCAAAAGATCGAGGAGGCCCTTTCCGCGGCCATCGAATTGCTGCTGGAAGAGCGCGACGATGTGGTGGCTATTCCCGAGGGTCCCCAAGCGCAATGGGACCTGTTCCGGGCCCTGGTGAACACGCGCCCGCCCATCCCGGCACCCGAGGAACTCATCGTATCGCAGGACCGCCTCTTGCAGGGCATCCTGGAGTACCGGGGAACGACGACCCTCGATGACATCGAGCCCGTTGAGGGGCGCGGTTCCATACGTCTGTGGCGTGGTGACATCACGACGCTGGGCGTCGATGCCATCGTGAACGCCGCGAACTCCCAGATGCTCGGATGCTTCGTGCCGGGGCATCATTGCATCGACAACGCCATCCACACCTTCGCGGGTATCCAGCTGCGTCTCGAGTGCGCGCGGCTGATGGAGGAGCAGGGCTATCCCGAACCCACCGGCATGGCAAAGGTGACCAGTGCCTTCAACCTGCCAAGCAAGCGCATCATCCATACTGTGGGGCCCATCGCGCGCGGTGATGCAAGTGACCTTGACCGCGCGCTGCTCGCCAACTGCTACGCTGCCTGCCTGGACGCCGCGCTCGAGGCGGGCTGCGAGTCGATCGCCCTTTGCTGTATCAGCACGGGCGTGTTCGGGTTTCCCCAGGGCGAGGCGGCGCACATCGCCGTGGCCACGGTGGACGAATGGCTCGATGGCCACGATAACGCGCTCGATGTCGTCTTCAACGTGTACGGGGAGACGGACGAGCGGCTGTACAAGGCACTGCTAGGCTGTTGAATCATTCCCCTAAAGCTGATGGAGCAGCCGGTCTATGCGCGATTGAATTCCCGCGCATATTGCATCGAGTCTTCTGGCAAGGGCAGGATTGGACGCTAGGATCTCTCTCGCTTCTTCGACAAAGCCATCAAGCGCGGTTGGATCCAGCCAGGTCAGGTCATTCGCCAGCCTGAACTGTCTATTTGAATCATCATAGAAGGGTTTCGTGCTGAATCTCCATTTTCCAGCGCAGAGTGGCTCGTCGCCAACGTCGCACCACAAACTGCTGCCGGAATCGAACAGCGGTGCTGGCCTGCATTCCAGAGTCTCGACATCGCGGATGATTCCAAAATTGCGCCAATGCCGGTCGTGGTTTGCGAGGAGATCATCACACACGATCATTTTATCCAACATGTCGGCAGCGTTATCGATGCCGATAGCTGCACAGCAATCCACATAATGCTGGTAGTCATTGAAATGGTTCGGCTTGCGCTTCAGCTGCCTTACTGCAAAAGCCGGCACGTACTCCTCGGCATCCGTGAGAAAATTTTCGCAGCGGCTCACCATGCCGTTTGATGTCTGCACGAGGTCATAGGGTACGAACTCTCCTTCGGTGAGCAAACGCTTGTACAGAGCGGTGGCAACCGCCTCATTGTAGGCTTCTTGTCCCAGAGGCCCTGACCCCTTGAGCAGGACCGTTTTTCCATGTTGGCGAATCCAGCGTTTTGCCAGCACGCCATCGGACGTGTTGTCGGGAGAATCGAGTCCAACTTCCGACATCCATTCCCATGAATCGTCGCCGGCCTTCAAATCCATGTCGGAAAAGGAGTTATTGAAGAAATTGACGTCGTCCCAACTGACGTTCATCTCCTCTGGCCGGATCCAGTATTGGTCTGATAGGGATAGGCCAAGGCTTTCGAAAGGTATTTGCGAAGGATCGTTGAATCCAAGTTCACGCAGCTTCGTGTCGATGTTGTCACGGGACAGGGGAATGCACCGATGAGACCACCATGCATCCAGGGCTTTCAATGACGCCGACGCGCCTCTGGGCGAGACAATCGAAAAGGGGGCTCTCGCGTGGTCATAGATTGCAAAGACGCCAAGAAAGCTGTTGGCAGAAAGGCTATAGGTAAAGCCAAGCACCTCGTGATCTCGATTCATCAGGATATAGCGTCTGGCGTCTGTAGGCGATTGAGCCGACGGTCTTCCTCCCCTGGGCTTGCGTTTTGCCCTTTCCGCAACATCGCGGTTGTCGACGAGCCACTGGCTCCCGACTTTTTCCGCGCTAAGCGCTCCCGAATGTATCAGCTGGTGAACTCGCCCTACTGAGATTCCAAGTTGTGCCGCGGCCTCTTTTACGGTGATAGCGGGAGTCATGTTGCGCCCCTTTCGCTGAAATTCTAGAAATGATTATAGTATTAATATGATTACGAATTATAAAAAACACTATAAATATTTCTAAAGTTCTTGCCTCAGTAGGCGCTGTTATCGTATGGCTTCAGAGTTTTCTCAAGCTCCTAGGAGGGCGACGGGCGTGGGGCGTGCGCTGTACGAAGCCCTGGAAGACGCCCTGGGGCGCATGGGCATCCTAAGCGCTTACGCCTGCGTGGCGTGTCCCAATCCCGGTGACGAGCACCTCACCGATGCCAGCTCGCGCTTTCACGAGCGGATGGGCTATGCGAAGGTCGGCGAGTTTGCCGACTGCGGCAACAAGTTCGGGCGATGGTACGACATCGCGTGGATGAAGAAGGACCTGGGGCCTCGCAAGCTCGACCCGAAACCGGTCACGCCCTTGATGGCGCAAACCGACATCGTGCTAGGAGATCGCATCCGGGGTTGGGTGCCTGTCACGGGTCGCGAAGACGTCTGCGTACACTTCGCGCTTCCCATACCAAAAGCCTAATCGGTGATGCAGGATCCTGTGGCGTCAATAATCACAATTTTAAGGACGAAAAACTGGAAATTTTCTCATTTTTAAGGACGAAAAATTGAGTATATCCACACTTTTCAGGACGAAGCATGATTGGAACAGCAAGATCCGGCCTGCATGGAAGTGGCTTCTTGAGGTCTGAAGTCCATTCCGCAGATGGCCGTTGCCACATAAGTCCACTATCATTCTCGAAGGCAGTATAGAAAGAAGAGGGGCTATGTCGTTAGAGAGGGCAAAGAAGCATCTCGCCGGACACGGACGCGACGGAGACGTCCTGGAATTCGAGATCTCGAGTGCCACGGTGGAGCTTGCCGCCCAGGCGGTCGGTTGCGAGCCCGAGCGCATAGCCAAGACGCTTTCGTTTGCGGTGGGCGATCGAGTGGCGCTCGTGGTGTGCGCCGGAGACGCGCGCATAGCGAATCCGAAGTTCAAGGTGCGCTTCGGGTGCAAGGCGAAGATGCTGTCCGCCGACGAGGCGGAGAAACGCATCGGTCATGCCGTCGGTGGCGTGTGCCCCTTTGGCGTGAAAGACGAGTGCGATGTCTATCTCGACGAGTCCCTGCGCAGGTTCGATACGGTCTATCCGGCGTGCGGAAGCTCCAATAGCGCCATCGCGTTGACGCCCGACGAGCTGGCGGCGATTGTTCCCAAAAGCGAGTGGGTGGACGTCTGCAAGCTGCCGGAGTGAGGCACCCCGCCTGTTTCGATTGGACTTTCCCGCGCGGCAGTAGGCTAGCCTACGGCTATAGTGTGTGCGTACCAAGACGAAGGCGGCCGCGTGAAAAAGCAAAAAGAGAGCATCTGGAGCTTCCCCTACATCGCGTTGATGGTGGTGAACCTCTTCCAGTCCATGGCCGCGTTCATGGCCAACACCACGCTTCCGGTGTATGCCGATGCGCTGGGAGCATCTCCTTCCGTGGTAGGCATAGTGGTGAGCTCGTTTTCCGTGACGGCATTGCTCATCAGGCCCTTCGCGGGCCCTGCGTTCGACAGCTTCTCGCGCAAGCGCTTGCTCATGGCATCGCAGTGCATCATATGCGCCTGCATGTTCCTCTACGGTGTGGTGGATTCCCTGCAGGGGCTTGTCATCGTCAGGCTCGTGCACGGCGTTGGGATTGGCTGTAGTGGCCCGCTTGCCATGTCGCTCGTATCGGAGTTCCTTCCAGAATCGAGGTTTGCGAGCGGAATAAGCATCTATGCCCTGGCGCAGTCGTTCGCGCAGGTGGTCGGTCCGGCAGCGGGATTGTACCTAGTGAATGCCATCGGCTTTTCACCATCCTATTTCCTCGCCGCGGGTTGCCTCCTGGTGGCCATTTGCGGTGTCGGGCTCATACGGGAGCCGTATCGGGAGCGTTTGCGCTACGAGCTGAAACTTGATCGTATGTTCGCGCCGGAGGCAGTGGGAAAGGGGGTCGCCCTGATGCTGCTCGCGACCTCGTTTTCGTGCATGGGCGCCTATGTCGTGCTGTATGGCTATTCCGTGGGAGTTTCCCAGATGGGGGTCTTCTTCATCGTGTACGCCTTCTGCCTGCTGGGGACGCGCCCCCTATTCGGAAGCATGGCTGACAGGTTTGGTGCGCCGCGCATGCTCGCCGTCGGTATCGCGTTCTTCGCGGCGTCCTACGTTGCGCTTGCCGTCGCGGACAATCTGGTGGCGTTCATCATCGCCGCGATTCTAGGCTCGGCCGGATTCGGATGCTGCGGTCCGCTGCTCCAATCCGCCGCGTTGGCCTCCGTGCCCCCGTCTCGCCGTGGCGCCGCAAGCAACACCGCCTTCACGGGACTCGACCTGGGAATGCTCATCGGTCCCATCATCGGGGGAATGGTCATAGAGGCTGCGACGCCGATTCTCGGCAGCCAGCCCGAGGCGTATTCGCTCATGTGGCTAGCGATGCTCGTACCCGCCATAGGCGCCTCCCTGATTGTCCTGCGTTGGAATCTGCAGCACCGGCAGGATATGACATAGTCGCATTATTGGCCGGTATCCCGCATATCGGCCATTTTTGTGCGTCGTGGCGAATCCTAGACTAGTCAGAAAAGCAAAACGCGGTATTGCGGCCCTTTCGGCCAGGCAAGAGGAAAGGCCCGGATTATGAGACCAATGGACTTTGCAAAGCGCACGGCGGCCAACAAGCTCGTCGACTACCTCTGCGCAGATCCCGAAAACAACATGAGCAAGGTGATGGACAAGATCAACGCCATTTGCCCCGACGCCCTGTTTCCCGCGCAGCGCGAGGCGTTCACGAAGGTCATGTCCGATCCCGACAACAACATGTACCAGCTCATGATGCGGATCATGGACCTCAACCCCGCGGTCCGCAACGACATGATCAAGACCGTCCTGGTCGAGTCCAACCTCATAGCGTGGGGCATACAGGAGAAGATGCGCGAGAAGTACCGTTGCAACATCCCCTGGGCCATCCTGCTCGATCCCACGAGCGCCTGCAACCTGCACTGCACGGGCTGCTGGGCCGCGGAGTACGGCCACAAGCTCAACCTGAGCTATGACGAGATCGACTCCATCATCCGCCAGGGAACAGAGCTCGGCGTCCACATCTACATCTACACAGGCGGCGAGCCGCTGGTGCGCAAGCACGACCTCATCAAGCTCTGTGAGGCGCATCCGGATTGCGCGTTTTTATGCTTCACCAACGCCACGCTCATCGACGAGGAGTTCTGCCAGGATATGATCCGCGTCAAGAACTTCATCCCGGCCATCTCGGCCGAGGGCGACGAGGCCGCCACCGATGGGCGCAGGGGCGAGGGTACCTACGCCAAGGTGGAAGCTGCCATGGATTTGCTGAACAGCCATGGGCTGCCCTTTGGCGTTTCCATTTGCTACACCCACGACAACGCGCCTTCCGTGGCAAGTGACGAGTACTTCGACTGGCTCATCGAGAAGGGCGCGTTGTTCGCTTGGATCTTCACCTACATGCCTGTGGGCAAGGACGCTCCTACCTCCCTCATGCCCACGCCCGAAGACCGCGAGCGCCTCTACCGCTTCAACCGTCGCATACGCGAGATCAAGCCCATCCTCACCCTGGACTTCCAGCACGATGGCGAGTTCGTGGGTGGTTGCATCGCCGGTGGCAGGCGCTACCTGCACATCAATGCTGCCGGTGACGTCGAACCCTGCGTGTTCATCCACTATTCGAATGCCAACGTCCGTGAGATGTCTCTACTTGACTGCCTGCGCTCGCCCATCTTCATGGCCTACTACGAAGGGCAGCCCTTCAACGACAATCTGCTGCGGCCGTGTCCGATGCTCGAGAATCCCGAGTGCATCGAGCACATGGTCGAGGAGACGGGAGCCCACTGCACCGATTTGCAGGCGACCGAAAGCGCTCACGACCTTGCGGAGAAATGCCGACCCGCGGCACGCGAGTGGGCGCCGGTGGCAGAAAGGCTCTGGACCGACCCGGACGACCCGCGTGCCGAGCTGCGCAACCGCACTTGCAGTGGCCTGGCCGATAGCGACCTGGAACGCATGAAGCGCCAAGGGCGCACGATGCACGGTGCCTTCGATCCCGAGCGCGACAAGGACTCCATCTTCGCGACAAAATAACGGCTGATACAGCGCGCGTCCGTCGCCTATCGTCACGCATTTGTAACGCCCATCAGGGCTGTGTGCGTGCTATTCTTCCCGTTAATTGGCTGTATAGGCTAATTAAATAGCCGATGCATCCACGGTTCGTCAATGGGGAGAGTCATGCCGAGACCCCACTACAAAAAGGGCGATGATACCGCCCGCGACAAGTTGGAAGCGGCGTTTTGGGATGCGCTTGCCGAAGGATCCTACGAGGGCATAAGCGTGGTGGGGCTGTGCCGTTCGGCTGGCGTGAACAAGAACACCTTCTACTATCACTTCGACAACATCGACGAGCTGGCCCGTGCGGCGGCGGAGTCCCTCGTCGAGACGCAGTTCATCTACACGGTCATCGAGGCGATCAGGGGAGATGCCCAGCTTCCCGACTACCTCTCGAAGAGCGAGTTCTCGACGCGCCTGAATCGGGTATGCCTCTTGGCCGATGATAGGGCCCCTTCTCAGCTGCGCCGCATGCTACATGACGCCATACTGAGGATGTGGAGTGCCAAGTTGGGCATTGACGTGGACGGGCTCGATCTTCGAGATCGCACGTCCCTGGAGTTCGTCATCGGCGGATTTCTGGGAATCTTCGCATACAGGAGCCGCGAGAGCGGGAGTTTCGACCTGAAGGACATCTGGGGCGCGGATTACCTGTATCACGCGTTCGATATCGTGAACAAGTTGGTGGAGGATAGCCAGCAGACGTGAGCGAGAGGCGGCGATGAAGAATGCCCATTCTCCTGATTCCAACGTGCCAGAGCCTATGATATCAATCGCAATATGTCGGATTGCGCGAGGTCCGTTAGCCAAGATGTGACAGGGGCCTGACCCCTGTCACATCTGAGAGCTACTTCGAATTGCCGCTCGCTTCCGTCGCGCGCTTGCGGTTGCGCCAGGCGAGTACCGCGAACACGATGGCTGCGAGAAGTGCGATGCCGGCCAGCGTGCCCACGGCGGCAATCGTCCTGTCGCCCGTATCGACGAGCGTCATGGTCTTCTCGACGCCGGTCGTATAGGCGTTGATGGTTTCCTCGGCGTCCTTCTTGTTCGTGGGGTTGTCGAGCATGTCGTCCGTGATGTCGACGGTCTCGTCATCTCCGACCTCGCCGTTGCCGGGGGCGTCAGTTCCGTCTCCGACAAAGTCCTCCACGATGACATCGTCGGGTAGCGTCGTGATGAGGTCATCGTGATCAAAAATCTGGTCGGGAATCTCCACGGCATCCGGCAGCGTGGTGATCTGGTCGTCGTAGTCGAAGATGTCATCGGGGATTTCGACGCCATCGGGTAACGTCGTCGAGGTGGGCGTGTAGAGCACGTTTATCACGTTATTGTCCGGGTCGGTGCCCAGGCGGATTTCGGCCGGGTACGTGTCGATGACGTAGGTTCCGTCGAGCTTGTATTCGTAGGCGGCCCCCTCAATGAGCTTGTCGAAACGCTGGTTGGTGAAAGTCTCCGATCCGAGCTTGGTGAACTCGACATCCTGGGGCGCAAGGGCGCCACTCCATGAATCGGCGGTCAGGTCCGCCCCGGTCATGAGGTAGTAGTTGACCGTATACTCGGAATTCCATAGCCGTACGTAGTTGAGCGTATAGACGTTTTGGCTCGGATCGCGCGACACGACCATCCTATTGGGCCATCCATCCCAGAAGAAGTAGCCAGGAATGTTCACGACATAGCTCCAGGCGGTCAGCTCCTGTCCTTCGTGAAAGCCCGAAAGGGTGCGTGTCCCCATAAGGCGCAAGTTGTTTTCGTCTTTGGGCACGTCGGGATCGTCGAAGTTTACTACTTCGTAGTAGTTGACCGTAATGGAGCAATCGTCGGCAGGAGACAGCTCCGCGTCTCCGTCATCTGACAAGCTCTGCGCCTGCATGGTCGACGCGGGAACCTCGATTTCGTTTCCCTGCGTGTCTATGACGGTTTTCGTGTTGCCATTGGCAAAGGCACTGAAGGCGCAATATGCGCTGAGGGCGATGCCGATGCAAAGCAGGATGATTGCCGCGCTCAGGGCAAGCCTGAAGGAGCGCATGGGAGCCGAGCTGGAAGCAAGCGTTTTCATGGTAAACGCCTCCTTAACGCAATTGGTATTCGTGTCAAGAATAATACAGCGTTTATCCGGTTTACGGCTCTAGATTGTCGGTAAATTTTCAAAAAGACACAGAACGAGACAAAACTCGCCGGGGCAAGTTTGTCTTATTTTCCTGTTGACAGCTGTATATAGGTGTGTATATAGTGTGCATATAGGGTATATACACTAGTGAATCGACGGGGACGCCCGTGATTCACGCGACGAGGATGCGACGGCCTCCTCGTGAAAAGAGGAATGTTGGAAATAATCGTATCGAACTCGAGCGCGTCCCCCATCTATGAGCAGATCGCGCAGCAGATCAAGGATGCGATATTGACGGGCGATCTTGCCGAAGGCGAGTTGCTCCCGAGCATACGCACCCTGGCAAACGACCTGCGCATCAGCGTCATAACCACAAAGCGAGCCTACGCCGAACTCGAGGCTGCCGGTTTCGTGAACACGGTTCAGGGCAAGGGCACCTTCGTCTCTGGCGGAAACATCGAGCTACTGCGCGAGGAGCAACTGCGAAACGTCGAGCAACTACTTTCGCAGGCAACGGAGCTGGCAAAGTCCGCTGGCGTAGATGCTCGCGAGCTGCACGAGATGCTCGATTTGCTGATGGAGGACTAGCGGCGAGCTACAAGGAGCATCATGGAAGACATGATTCGCATACAGGGGCTTGCCAAGCATTATGACGGCTTTACCCTCGAAAACATCGGATTCTCCGTTCCCGCAGGTTCCGTTGTGGGTCTCATCGGCTCGAATGGAGCCGGCAAGACCACCACGCTCAAGATCATCCTCGGTCTTACGACGGCAGATGGAGGAGACGTACGGCTTTTAGGCTGTGACCCCCGCGATAGCAAGGACATCGACAAGATCAAGGCGCGTGTCGGTATCGTTCTGGACACCTGCGCCTTTCCCGACGTGAGCAAGGTAGCAGATGTCGGCACCCTCGGGCGTGCCGCCTACGCGACTTGGGACGACGGGCGCTTCAAGTCGCTTTGCGACGAATTTGGCCTTGAGCCGCGCAAGACGGTGAAGGACCTTTCACGCGGCATGGGCATGAAGCTCACTCTCGCTTTCGCGCTTTCCCACGACCCGGAGCTGCTCGTTCTCGACGAGGCGACGGCGGGGCTTGATCCCATGGCCCGTGACGAGGTGCTCGATATATTGCGGAGCTTCATTGAGGACGAAAACCACGCCATGCTCGTCTCCACGCACATCACGAGCGACCTTGAGAAGATCGCCGATGAGGTGATTTGCATCGAGAACGGCCATATGGTGTTCGACCTGCCGAAAGACGCCATCTGCGATGAAGCGGGCATTGCGCATTGTCGTGCCGCAGACCTGGAGGGGCTCATGCAAGACGGGCGTATTCCAGACAGCTCGCTCGCGTTGCGCCGCGGTATGGGCACGGACGTTCTCGTTTCCGATCGCTTCGCCTTCGCACGCGACTATCCCGGGATTCCGGTTGATCGTGCGAGCATTGAGGATTACATGACGCTCGCGCTCAAGGGCGAGCCGCTAAAGGAGGTGCAGTGATGAAAGCCATGATCTTCTCCGACCTCATCACGTCAAAGAACTCGATTATCACGCTTCTGGGCGTGACGGTGCTTATCGCCATCTTCATAGCCATACCCACGGGCACGCTCTATGGTTCCATCGGCGCGTGTGCCGCCATGATTCCCTTCATGTACTTGTTCAGCATCTCGGCCTACGACGAGATGAACGGCTGGGAGCGGTTTCGGCTGACGCTGCCCATCAGCCGACGCCAGGTTGCGTACGGACGCTACGCGAGCATGCTCATCGTCTGTGTTTGCTCGCTCGTAATCGCGATTGTTCTGGGCTTGCTCATCGGGCTGGTCGTCGATGCACTGCCCGAAGGCATTGTTCCCGAGGGCCTGCGCTTGTCGAATGTCGGAGTCGGGGAGGTTATCGGCGCGGCTCTGCTCACGCAGGTGGTCATCCTGCTCGTCGCGACGCTGACACTGCCCTTCATCTTGCGTTACGGAATGACGAAGGCGACGCGCATCGCACCGATGGTGCTGATTTTCGCGATCTCGGGGCTAGCTGTCCTCCTCGGCAATACGCCGATTGTCGGTGAGCTAGAGGTCTTTCTGGGTGGCATGGGCCAGTTGCAGATGATTCTTCTTGGCGTGGGTATCGTCGTGGTCGTGCTCGCACTCTACGCGGCAAGCGCTCTTGTCGCCGCGGGCTTCTACGAGCATCGCGAGTTCTAGCTAATGTGACAGGGGTCAGGCCCCTGTTACGGTGACGAGTGGGACAAGGGGACAGGTCATTTATCCCACTTCCCAAGGCGCGAATCCAGAAGCTGTACAATGGCAGAACGTAACTCCGATGGAAGGATTAGCATGGATCGCTTGAAGGATAAGGTCACCATTGTCACTGGATCGACGAGCGGAATCGGCAAGGGCATCGCGAAGGTGTTTGCCGCCGAGGGTGCCAAGGTCGTTGTTTGCGGTCGTCGTGAAGAGCGAGGTGCCGCCATCGTGAAGGAGATCGAGGCTGCAGGCGGCACTGCCATGTTCCACTTCCTCGACGTGACGAAGCCCGAGACCGTCGACGCGCTTCTCGCTGACACGGAAGCCGCCTGGGGAAAGATTGACGCAGTTGTCAACAATGCCGCTGGCATGGCGCTCAAGGATGGCCGCGTTGACGAGATATCCCTGGAGGATTGGGATGCCGTTTTCGCGAGCGACATCCGCAGCACCTTCTACTGCATCAAGACCGCCCTGCCGTACCTCAAGCGCAACGGCGGTGGCTCCATCGTCAACATCGGGTCCATGGCAGCCTGCGGTGGCGATCTGGGATCGACTGCCTATGCGTGCGCGAAAGCCGGTGTCGACATGCTCACGCAATACACCGCCCTCCAGTATGGCAAGGAGAACATCCGCTGCAACTGCGTGCGCCCGGGCCTCATTATCACCGAGGAGAACGCCGAGAGGGTCCCCGATGCGCTCAAGGACATCTTCCTGGACAACATCGAGGTCACGCGTTATGGGTCTCCCGAGGACATTGCGGCGATGTGCGTCTACCTTGCATCGGATGAGAGCGAGTACTTCACGGGGCAGGTCGTCACCGTTGACGGTGGTCTGAACTCGCATGTGCCCACGGTCGCGCAGTTCCGTGCCCTCGCCTCACGCACTTGGTAGGCATATTAAGAATCTAGGGACGTGACGATCCGGGAGGGACCCATGAAGCGCGATTACCCCAATCTCTGCAAACCCCTCAAGGTGAGAAACCTGACATTTCGCAACCGCATGGTATCGGCTCCCATGGGTGCTACCGACATCACGGCCGAGGGTACGCCCGGCTTGCGCACCCAGGGCTTCTACGAGGCCCGCGCCAAGGGTGGTGCCGCCGCGGTCACCGTGAGCGAGCTCGTGGTCCATCCCGAGACCGACGGATCGCAGATGCTGCACCTTTCGCTTGCCACGCCCGGGCAGCTCGGCGCGTTTGCCTACGTCGCCGACGCCATCAAGCGTCACGGCGCCATCGCCTCCATCGAGCTGTCGCATTCTGGCCAGTACGCGGGCACTTATATGGTTGATAAGAAGAAGAAAGCCGACCTGTGTCAGTGGGGGCCGAGCGATGGCGTGCGTCCTGATGGGCTCCCCGTGCGAGCGCTTTCCGTCGAGCAAATCGAGGACATCGCCGCCGCCTACGCCAACGCCGCCGTGCTGGCGCGCCGCGCGGGCTTCCAGATGTGCATGGTCCACGCGGGGCACGGTTGGCTTATCAACCAGTTCCTCTCGCCGTACTTCAACAGGCGCACCGACGAGTACGGCGGCTCCCTCGAAAACCGCCTGCGCTTCGCTCGCCAGATACTCACCGCGATTCGCGAGGCCACGGGCCCCGGCTTTCCCATCGAGCTGCGCATGAGCGGCTCGGAACTCTTCGACGGCGGCTACGACATCGAGGAGGGTTGCCGCATCGCCCAAGGCCTCGAGGACCTCGTCGACCTCATCCACGTGTCGGCCGGCTCCTACCAGTTTGGCTTCTCGATCACCCATCCGTCGATGTTCCGCGAGCATGGCTGCAATGTGTCGCTGGCCGCGCAGATCAAGCAGCACGTGTCTGTGCCGGTCATCGCCATCGGCGGACTGTCCGATCCCGCGCAGATGGAGCAAATCGTCGCCGGCGGTCAGGCCGATGCCGTCGCCATGGCCCGCGCACTGCTCGCCGACCCCGAGCTTCCCAACAAGGTCATGGCCAACCGGGGCGATGAGGTCGTGAAGTGCCTGCGTTGCTTCGTCTGCATGGCCGAGCGCCCCGTGACCCAAACGCGTCGCTGCGCCGTGAACCCGCTCATTGGCCGCGAGTTCGAGGGGCTGACCGTGACGCCCACGGCCCGGCCCAAGCGCGTGCTCGTGGCTGGCGGCGGCATCGCCGGGATGAAGGCGGCTCACACCGCGGCGCTGCGCGGCCATGACGTGACGCTCTGCGAGGCGAGTGACGAGCTTGGCGGCATCCTGCGCACCGAGGCGGCGCTCCCCTTCAAGTACGACATGTATGAGCTGGGACGCACCTATGCGCACCTGTGCCGCGAGGTCGGCGTCGACATTCGGCTCGAGACACCCGTGACCGCCGCGCTGTGCGAAGAGCTCGAACCCGACGCGCTCATCATCGCTGTGGGCTCCGAGCCCATCAAGCTGCCCTTTCCCGTGGCCGAGGACGCCCGCGTGATCTCCATCGACGAGCTCTACCTGGACGGTGTCGAGCCGGGACCGGAAGTCGCCGTCATCGGCGGCGGCCTCACCGGCTGCGAGTGCGCGCTGCAACTAGTACGCACGGGTCACAAGGTGCACCTCATCGAGATGCGCCCCGAGCTGGCGCCCGACGCCAACATCCGCCATCGTCCCATCTTGCTGACGGAGCTTGAGGGCGAGGATATTGACGTGCTGACGGGAGCTGCGGCGAAGTGCGTGGACGCCGATGGCGTGACGGTCACCATCGATGGCGAGGAACGAGTGGTGCCGTGTCAGTCGGTCATTGCCGCCATCGGCCAGCGCTCGCGTAGCGCGGTCGTCGACGAGCTGCGCGATGGTGCGCCTTTCGTGCGCGTCATCGGCGATGCCCAACGGCCGGCCAACATCACGCTCGCAATCTACGAGGCCTATCACGCCGGACTAGACGTGTAGTCGGGACATGAAATGAGACAGTTGCTCAGAGCAACTGTCTCATTTTGCAGGTCAGGATGTAACTGCGCTGTCGCTATTCGTATTGCTCCGCGGCGCGTTCGAGCTGCTCGATGATGCCGATGCCCTGCGGGCACATGTCCTCGCATGCACCGCACTTGATGCATTCGCTCGCCCTTCCCTCGGCCGCCTGCCAGCTGTAGAGCCCCTTCACGAAGTCACGGTCGTGCGTCATCTCCTCGAGGTTCAGTAGCGCCATGATGTCCGGAATCTTCACGTGGGACGGGCAGCCCTCGATGCAGTAACCGCATGCGGTGCAGGGAACCGATGCCATCGAGCGTAGCTCGTTCATGACCTTCTCCAGCGCCGCACGTTCGGAATCGTCAAAGGGCTTGTTGTCGCGATAGGAGGCGAGGTTCTCGCGCGCCTGCTCGATGGTCGACATGCCCGAGAGGACGGCGATGACGTTGGGGAGGTTCCAGCAGAAGCGGTACGCCCATTCGGCTGGCGTGGATCCGGGCTTTGCCTCCTCGAAGATGTCGGCAATGTCTTCGGGCAGCTTGCACAATACGCCGCCACGTGCGGGCTCCATGATGATGACGGGTTTGCCATGGGCGACAGCAACCTCCATCAGTCGCTTCGCGTCGAACTTCGGGTCATCCCAATCGAGGTAGTTAATTTGCAGCTGCACGAAGTCCATCTCCGGATGGGCGGTGAGCAGCCGGTCCAGACACTCCGCGTCGTCGTGTATGGAAAAGCCGACGTAGCGAATCTTGCCGGCAGCTTTCTGCTCCTGCGCGAAATCCCACATGCCGTACTCATCGAACTTGGCGGTGCGCTTGCCGCCGACGTTGTGCAGTAGGTAGTAGTCGACGTAGTCGGTGCCAAGGCGCTTGAGCGAGACGTCCAGGCACTCCTGTGCCGCCTCCTTGTTGGGCAGTGCCCAGGCAAGGCACTTCGTGGCGATGGTGAACGACTCGCGCGGATAGCGCGCTACCAAGGCCTTTCCCAGCGCCGCCTCGGACTCGCCCTCGTGGTAGACGAACGCCGTGTCGAAGTAGGTGTTGCCCGCTTCCATGAACGCATCGACCATCTGCTCGAATTGCGGCATGTCGATGCTCTTGGGGTCGTTCTTGTCCAGAAGCGGTAGGCGCATGCATCCGAAGCCCATCTTGGAGGCGGGGAAGATGGCGTTATCTGCAATGTGGTCAGCTGGCATTGTCTTTCTCCTTCTTGTGGCCCTGTCCGCACTTGACAGCATTAAAGTTCAGGCAATATCCTAATCATTAAAGTGCACTTGAAGTCAAGATAGCATTCCATGGGAGGCGACGTGGTGTACTCCATTGCTGATGCTGCGAAGATGGTAGGCGTATCTGCCTCGACCTTGCGTTACTACGACAAGGAAGGACTGCTGCCGGGCGTTCAGCGCCTGAGTGGTGGTTCACGGGTGTTCTCCGATGCCGATTTGCAATGGATCCGGGTGATCGAGTGCCTGAAGAAGGCGGGGCTCACCATCAAGGACATCCGGCGCTACACGCAGCTCGTCCAGGCCGGCGACGACACGCTTCCCGATAGGCGCGACCTGATTCACGAGCGCCGTGCCGCGGTGGAGGCTGACATGGCGGCGCTTCAGCGCACGCTCGACTTCATCACCTACAAGTGCTGGTTCTACGACGAGGCAGTGCGCTTGGGCAGCGAGGATGCCGTGCACGAATTGCCGGACGAGAGCATTCCTCCCGATATTCGTGCCATGCGCGACCGGTCCTTCGAGTGAGGCCGCCGCGCGCTCGTACCTAGCCGAAAAGCCTCATGCTGCGCTCGCGCGTGACGACGCCTTGCGCGGCGCTCAGGTGTATGCGCACGGCCTCTTCGTCGCTGTGGCACGTCTCGAGAAGCGCGTCGTGCGTGGGAAGAAGCAGCCCTTCCGTTCGGTCACGTCCCTTTTGCGTCAACTGCAGCAGCTTGGTCCGGCGATTCTCCACGCTGCGTTCCTTGGAGATGAGTCCCTGGGATTCCAGGGCCTTCATGGGTGCCGTGATGTCGCTACTCTTCAGGAAAAGGTAGTCGGCGATGCGTGACGCGGTCACGTTGGGGCCGAGCAGGTAGAGCGCGAGCAATACGCGAAGCTCGGATGTCTTGAGGCCAAGTTCGCGCAGACGTTGCGCCGTGAGCGTGCGCGAGATCATGATGGTGTCGAAGAATGCCGTGTCCAGGCGGAACCTGCCGTTCTCGATGCGCTGCGCATCATGGATGGTTACCGCGTTCGTCGAGCTGGCAAAGGCGGCCTCGAGCTGCTCGGGCGTGAGGTTTTTCCAGTAGTTCTGCAAGAACTGCCCGACATGGTAATCCGCCCGTTCGATAGCCGAGGAGCCCTTTCTCGTGAGGGCGAGTGATACCACGCGCATGTCATCGGGATCTTCTGCTCTCGTGACGAGCCCTTCGTCCACGAGATGGGGAACTGCAGCCGAAACCGTGCTTACGCCGACGCGCAGGTTGGCGGCAAGGTCGGTACTGCGCATGGTCTGCCGCGGAGCCGATAGCAGGCGCAAGAGCATGCGGTACTGCAGGGTCGTAAGGGAGCAGTCGCCCTCCAGGATGCGACTGATGGATTTGTACAGCAGGTTCATGATGGTGAGGTAGTCCGACAGGCCCTCGACTGCGGCGACATGCTGTGGATGATTGACGTCCTCGAGCTTACGGCGCTCCTGGTCAAGTTCCGTTGCGATCATGAAAACCCCACAGATGCGACTTTGCGAAAAGTTATTCAATCACAATATTATTTAATGCATATATTGTTAATGAAAAATGCTTTACATAAGGGTGGATGGGCGTAATCTAGTCGTGACTGGTCATCGCGGATGCGTCGCATGTCGCAGCCAGCAAAGAGAGAGCGAGAGGAGTTTCGCATGTCGGAAGAATCGTTCGTCTACACTGCTTGTCCCGGTTGGGGTGACCATGACTACTGTGCGCTCAAGACCATCGTGAAAGATGGCAAGATCGAGCGCATGGAGCGCATCGTCTACTCTCAACCGGAAGAGCCCGATGGGCACATTTGCCAGAAGGGCTGCCTCGCGGGTCGCCAACCCTACGATCCCAAACGTCTCAGAAAACCGCTCAAGCGCGTGGGTGAGCGCGGGAGCGGGAAGTTCGAGGAAATTAGCTGGGATCAGGCTCTCGACGAGATTGGCGAGAAGCTCTGCAAGATTCGTGACGAGTATGGCCCTGATAAGGTCGTTCTCTGGAACCTCGGCGCAGGCGTTCCCGCCCAGTACAGCTTCGAGAACCTGATGCCGTTCCGTTTCGCGAACACCTTTGGCGTCACCGTTCCGCTCGGCTCGATCGGTTTGGATAACGGTCCCTTCTATGCCGAGTTCTATAACGCGGGCAGCGAGTTTCCCCGCACCGTGATTGACCCACGCATCATGGTCGGTACGGATCTCATCTACGTTTGGGGCTGCAATCCCATCGAGAACCAGATGCGCTGCGCTCAGAACCTCGTACGTGCCCGCGAGGCCGGTGCGCGCATCGTCGACCTCGGCCTCATCTTCGACGGCACCGCCGGATTCGCCGACGAGTTCGTTGCCATGAAGCCGGCGTCCGATGGCTATCTGGCCATGGCCATGGTGAACTACATCCTGCAAAACGATCTGCAGGCGAGTGAGTACCTGCTCGCACGCTCAATCGCCGCCTACCTCGTCGATGACGAGACGGGGCTGCTCGCCCGTGATCCCGACGATGGCTGCTACCTTGTCTGGGATGCGGCGAGTGACGCCGCCGTCGGCGTTGCGCCCAAGCGCGGAGATTACCCCGAGGGGGCCGACATCCAGCTCTTCGGTAGCTACGAGATCGACGGCAAGCGCTACACCACGGCACTGCAGAAGCTCAAGGACGCCGCTGCGGAGTACACCTTCGAGCTCGCCGCCGAGAAGTGCGGTATCAGTGCCGAGGACGCCGAGCGTCTTGCACGTGACTGGGTCGAGGCGGAAAACGCCTTCATCCTGTCGGGTTATGGCCTGCGCTACCGCAACTCCAACGAGACCTATCGACAGTTCCTGCTGCTCGGCGCCCTGACGGGCCGTCTGGGCAAGCCGGGTAGCGGCGTCTTCGAGGCGCTGCAGCTCCAGAGCTGGCCGCTCGTCTTCAACGACATCCCCATCAGCTGCCCCGATGGCGTTGCCGGCGTGAAGTCGGTGCCCGTGCGCATGGCGCAGTGGTTTGCGGCGGCCGAGGCCGATGACAGCCCCTACAAGGCGCTCATCGTATGCAGCGGCAATCCCGTGCACCAGCAGCCCGATCGTCAGCGATGGCTCGACGTCGTGAAGGACATGGAGCTTGTCGTCGACTATGACGTATGGCTCACCGACACCGGCGAAATCGCCGACTACGTGCTGCCCGACCTCATGTCCTTCGAGCGCGAGGATCTCATCACGGGAGCATGCTACAACCACGTCATTCTGCAGGAGCCGGCCATCGAGCCGCAAGTCGACGGCCATGAGCCCGTCTGGGTGTTCAGCGAGCTCGCCAAGCGCGTCGGTCTGGGCGATTACTTCACGATGGGTATTCCCGAATACATCGACATTCGCCTGCAGACGCAGTACCCTCTCATCGCCGGCATCCAGCCGCCCGTCACCTACGAGCGTCTCAAGGCCGAGAAGATGATTCGCGCTGCCGCTCCGCCCGAGCCCAAGTACACGCCGTACCTCAATCCCGCCGAGGTACTCGATAACGAGACCGGACGCATGGAGATTATCTACTCCGAGAAGCTCGCCGACCTTGGCATGGCAACGACCAAGGTGCTCGAGCCGAACAAGATCGGCAAGTCGAGCGAGTATCCATACCAGCTCTTCACCGGTCGCCAGCGTTTCTTCATGCAATCGAGCTTCACCGACGATCCCATCACCGTGAAGCTTTCCGGAGAGACGCCCGCCACGAGGCTCAATCCGGTGCAGGCCCAGCGCCTGGGGCTGGCCGAAGGCGACATGGTCGAGGTCTTCAACGAGCGTGGGCATGTCATCACGCGTCTGGTGCTCGACGAGAGCGTTCCGGATGGCACCGTGCACGTGTGGTTTGGCTGGCGTCGTCGTCAGTTCGAGGAGGGCACCTACGCCGAGATCACGCACCAGTGCGCCGGCCAGGATTCGCAGGGTCCGCTCGAGGACAAGTGGTTCGCGGATTGGCTTGCCGCAGGACACCATCCCAACCCCTACGTCGAGGCAATGAGTTCGCTCACGGGCTCGACCGACTGCTACTGGGACTCGTGGTGCGATATCCGCAAGTTCGAGGGCGAGATAACGCCCAATCCGCAGGAATCCATCGTGAAGGAGGCTTAAGTCATGGCACACAAGATGTTGGTCGATATCGACCGTTGCATAGGCTGCTGGACCTGCGCGATGGGCTGCAAGGTCGGCAATCACCTGGAAGATGACGAGTATCGCGTCGAGGTCGAGACTCATGGCTCGGGAGCCGGCATCGACCGCCCCGAGGGTGTCTACCCCGATCTGCACATGTGGTGGCAGCCGATCTACAAGCCGAGCTGCACCTTCTGTGCCGAGCGCATGAAGGAGGGCGAACCACAGTTCTGCGTGATGGATTGTCCGACGCAGGCGCTGGCCTTCGGCGATGTCGACGACCCGGACTCCGCCTACTCGCAGGCCCGTGCGCGACTCGAGGCTCGTGGTGCGCGTTTCTGGGAGCTCGACGACGCCGGCACGACGACGCGCTCCCACATCGAGTACGCCAGCACTCGCCAATAGCGGGGGCGATTGCTTCGATGCGGCCCCCGGTTTTCCGGGGGTCGCTTTCGTTTAGTGAGACAGATGTACCTGTCCAATCCGTCTCCGGCCGCGCCACGCTCGCGTTCTGCTGCTAAAATGGAATCATCGTTACCGACTATAAAAGGAGGTTCCCATGAGCTACGAAATCGTCGATGCGGATTACGTGCTCGAGCACCTTGGCAAGATGCCCATCCTGGACGTGCGTCCCAAGGACATGTACCTGGAAAGTCGTATTCCCGGCGCGCTCTCGGCCCCGCTCCTGGAGGCCAAGGAAGCCCCGGAGGATACGACCGAGTTCTTCCTGCGCGAGGTTCTCGATGCGGGAATCGATCCCACCAAAGACTTCATCGTCTACTGCTATGATGGCGGCCTTGCCCGCGAGGCCTGTGATCTGCTCGAGAATGCCGGAAACACCTGCCAGAAGTGCTATGCAGGCAGCTGGGTCGATTGGATTTCCGACTCTTCACGTCCTGTCGAGAAATGAGACAGCTGCTCTGAGCAACTGTCTCATCGAGCGGCCCTCGGAGAAATCCGGGGGTCGCTTTCTATTTCTCCATGAGCTTCTCGAGGGCAGTCATACGTGCGCAGACGGTGAATATGCGTGCTGCCTGCTCGAGCTCTTCGATGCTCGGGAAACTCGGGGCGATGCGGATGTTGGAATCGTGCGGGTCATTCCCGTAGGGCCAAGTCGCTCCAGCGCCCGTCAGCGCGACGCCCGCCTTCTTGGCCTTGGACACGGTCTCCTTGGCTGTGCCGTCAAGGCCGGTGAAGCTGATGAAGTAGCCACCACGCGGATGCGTCCACGTGCCGATGCCCGTGCCGCCCAGGTCCTCGTCGAAGATCTCGAGCACGCGCTCGAACCGCGGACGCAGAAGCTCCGCGTGCTTGTTCATGTGTGCGGCCACGCTCTCGGCATCCTTCAAAAAGCGTACGTGGCGCAGCTGGTTGAACTTGTCGAACCCAATGGTCTGTGCTCCCATGCTCGCGAGCATCTCATTCACGTTGGCAACGCTCGACACGAAGGCAGATATGCCCGCTCCGGGAAAGGTCACCTTGGAGGTCGAGCAGAACTCGAAGACCATATCGGGATGACCCGCCTCGGCGCACGCGTCGATGATGTTGAGGACATGGTCCTGGAGCGTCGGGTCGTCGTAGAGATGATGCACGGCGTAGGCGTTGTCCCAGAAGATTCTGAAGTCGCTGGCAGCCGGCTCGAGTGCGGCCAGCCCACGTACGACTTCGTCCGAGTACGTGTAGCCGCAGGGGTTCGAGTACTGGGGGACGCACCAGATACCCTTGACCGCTGGGTCTGCTACGAGGCGCGCAATTTCGGCAACGTCCGGGCCGTCCTCGCCCAGCTCGACGGGAATCATCTCGATGCCAAAGTGCTCGCAGATGGCGAAATGACGATCATATCCCGGGCTCGGGCAAATGAACTTGACGTTATCGAGCTTGCTCCAGGGCGTCTGGCCGCCCAATCCCGTTATCCAGGCCCGCGCAATGGTGTCGAACATGATGTTGAGGCTCGAGCCTCCGCATATCACGACCTGCTCCGGCGTGACGTCGAGCATGTCAGCGATGAGTGCGCGGGCCTCGGGCAGGCCGGCGAGCACGCCGTAGTTACGGCAGTCCGTGCCATCGTCTGCGAGGTAGTCGGCCTCTGAGTTCACGCAATCGAGCAGCGGCATGCTCAGCTCGAGCTGGGCGGGGCTCGGTTTGCCGCGGGCCATGTTGAGTTCGAGACCTAGCGCGCAATACCGCTCGTACTGCCGTGCAAGCTCGTCGTAGAGCTCGCGCATCTCGCCTACGTCCATGTCCTTGTACTCAGTCATTCCCGCTTCTTCCTCCGTGATGAAAATGTCGGCGCCCATTATAGACGCAATGGCTATAATGAACGACGCATCTGTTCAAGGCGGGGTGGAATTCCCCACCGGCGGTGAGCGACCTTCGTGTCGTGCAGCCCGCTAACTTCCCTCGGGGAGCCGATCCAGTGCGAATCTGGAGCCGACGGTCATAGTCCGGATGAGAGAGCAGAAAGGAGCGGATCACTATGTCCGAAATCTCTCACGCAGGCGGGAGCGTCACCCCGCAGCAATCACGCAAGGCCGCATGGAGCACGCGCAAGCTCGTCCTGCTCGCGCTTTTCACGGCGCTTTCGCTCATCCTGTCCTTCATCGAAGCGCCGATCTTTCCCGCGGCACCGTTTCTGAAGTACGACCCGTCTGCCGTCATCGCGGGCTTTGCCGCCTGCGGCCTTGGTGTTGGCGCGGGCCTGCTCGTAGGCGTTGCCTCGGCTGCTATCCATGGCCTCATCATGGGTGACCCCTGGGGATCGCTCATGACCATCATCGCCGTGGCATGCTGGATCGTGCCCATGGCGCTCATCTATCGCACCAAGAGGACGCGTACGACGCTACTCATCGGCATCATCGTAGGCTCCATCCTCTCGTTGGCCGGCGCAATCGTGGGCAACCTTCTTATCACGCCCATCTACACGGGGACGGACGTGGCGACGGTCGCCGCCATGATCATTCCCATCCTGCTTCCCTTCAACGCGCTCAAGATCGTCATCAACGATGTACTCGCCTTCGTGCTCTACAAGCCGGTCGAGAACCTCATGTCCAAGGATTAGCCCATGAATGGCGGCCTCGGCAATCCAGGGAAGATCTCGTTCGATCACGTTTCGTTTTCGTACAAGGCAGATGCACCAAACGTACTCGACGATATCTGCTTGGATATCGAGGCCGGTCAGTTTGTCGCCATACTTGGCGCCAACGGGTCGGGTAAGTCGACGCTGGCCAAGCACATCAATGCGTTGCTTGCGCCCACGGCCGGACGTGTCATGGTGGGCGGCCGTGACACGCATCGCGAGGAGGACGTCCTCGCCATCCGCGAGGCAGCCGGCATGGTGTTTCAAAACCCCGATAACCAGGCCGTGGCTTCCATCGTGCGCGATGACGTCGCCTTCGGGCCCGAGAACCTGGGTCTTGCGCCCGACGAGATTCGCGTGCGCGTGGATGAGGCGCTGGCTGTCGTCGCCATGCAGGACCATGCGGAGGAGGAAATCGCAAGTCTTTCGGGCGGTCAGAAGCAGCGCATCGCCATTGCCGGCGTGCTCGCCATGCGTCCGCAGATTCTCATACTCGATGAGCCGGGCGCCATGCTCGATGCCCGCGGCAGGCGCGGCATCACGCGCGTCGCTCACGAGCTCAATGCTGGCGGGATGACCGTCGTGCTCATCACGCACTTCATGGAAGACGCACTCGGTGCCGATCATGTCGTCGTGCTCGATGCAGGTCGCATCGCGCTCGAGGGCACGCCCGACGAGGTCTTCACCGATGCCACCGCCCTGCGTGCCTTGCGCCTCGAACTCCCCTTCTCGATCCGGCTTGCCGAGGATCTACGCAAGCGGGGGTTCGAGGTGGGGATGGGACTTTCCGAAGCCGTACTGGAGGAGGAGCTATGCCAGTTGCTTTCGAACAGGTGAGTTTCTCCTACGATGGCGAGCGCGATGCTCTCGAGGATATCGACCTCGTCGTGGACGATGGCGAGTTCCTGGGCGTCATCGGCCATACCGGATCGGGCAAGTCGACGCTCGTCCAGCTCATGAACGCCCTGCTCGTTCCCACGGCAGGACGGGTGCTCGTTGATGGCATGGACACGCGTGAGCGCAAGTTGCGCCGCAAGGTGCGTACGACGGTCGGTCTCGCCTTCCAGTATCCGGAAACCCAGCTCTTCGCCAATACGGTTGCCGAGGATGTGGCTTTCGGTCCTCGCAATCTGGATCTACCCGATGACGAGGTGGACCGACGCGTGCGAGAGGCGCTCGAGCGTGTGGGCATGGATTATGCGGAAGTCGCCCAACGCAGTCCCTTCGACCTTTCCGGCGGCCAACAGCGCAGGGTTGCCCTTGCCGGCATTCTCGCAATGGAGCCACGGGTGCTCGTGCTCGACGAGCCAGCCGCCGGCATGGACCCGGCGACGGTGTCCGAGATCCGCGCTTACCTGCGCGAGCTCAACGATCAGGGCCTCACCATCGTGCTCGTGTCGCATTCAATGGATGACGTTGCCGAGCTTTGCTCGCGCATTATCGTGCTCGATCACGGCACGCTGCACATGCAGGGAACGCCTGCCGAGCTGTTCACGGCGCAAAACGCCGCCGAACTTCGTCGCATCAACCTCGGTGTGCCCCGTGCAACCAAGTTTGCCCTAGAATTGGCAGAGCGCGGACTCGAGGTGCCCGGTCCGATTCTCGACGAGCGCCAACTCGTCGAGGTGCTCGTTGCGTTGCGGAAATGAGACACTTGCTCAGGGACGTTGTCTCATTTGCTGCAGGTGACGATAACAAATGAGACAACGTCCCTGAGCAAGTGTCTCAATCGCGTCCACTGTATAGAGAGGTATATAGCCATGCCGCAGATTTCGCCTGAGCTTGACCAGCTTTCGATTGCGCTCATCCAAACGGCGATCGACATGCTCGACGTGCACGATGACGTCCCCGTCATGCTTGCGGTGGACTGCGATGGCGAGCTCTTGACCTTCGAGGACGACACACCCGATGGTTGCTATCGCGCCGCACGCGAGCAGGTGCGATCCTATGGCAAGGACTGCGTGCGCTATGCGCTGCTCACCCAAGGTTTCGTACAGGAAGACGAGACCGATTCCGGCCAACCAGCCCTGCTCTTCGAGTTTGCCGAGCGCGGCATGGACTGCGCCTGGAGCGGTTTCATGCTGTATCGCCGCGACGAAGATGGCCATGTCGAGGTAAGCGACCCCATGCCAGCAGGCGAGGAAGAGCTCCTCTTCGGATAATGCGCTGTCGCCCAGTCCCTCCATTCCCGCAATGAAATGCTGCGCTGCTGTCTGAAGCATGGTATCCTGCAAGGCTGTACGAAACACAGCTGACAACGGGATAACGTCCATGCTTCAAGAAAACATCCGCAATATCGCCATCATCGCTCACGTCGACCATGGCAAGACCACACTGGTCGACCGCCTGCTGCAGACCGCCGGCATCTTCCGCGAAAACCAGCAGGTCGAGGAGCGCGTCCTGGACTCCAACGATCAGGAGCGCGAGCGTGGCATCACCATCCTCTCCAAAAACGTCTCCATTCGCTATAAGGACGTGAAGATCAACGTCATCGATACGCCGGGCCACGCCGACTTTGGCGGCGAGGTCGAGCGTGTGCTCAAGATGGCCGATGGCGTCTTGCTACTAGTCGATGCCTTCGAGGGCCCCATGCCGCAGACGCGTTTCGTTCTCAAGCATGCTCTCAACCTCGACTTGGTTCCCATCGTCGTCATCAATAAGATCGACCGCCCCGGCGCGCGTCCCGACGAGGTTCTCGACGAGGTCTTCGAGCTCATGCTCGAGCTAGGTGCAAGCGACGAGCAGCTCGACTTCACCACCATCTATGCGAGCGCCATGAACGGCTACGCGCGGCTCGAGCCCGATGACGGCAACATGGACATGCTGCCGTTGCTCGACGCCATCCTCGAGCATATCCCGGCGCCCGATGTCGACCCGAACGGCCCCGTGGCCATGCAGATTTGCACGGTCGACCATTCCGAGTACGTTGGGCGTATCGGCACAGGGCGCCTGTTCTCCGGTTCCATCGAGGCGGGCCAGCAGGTGCTCGTGCTCAAGAACAACGGCACCGCCCGCTACGAGACCAACGTCAAGCACCTCTACACGTTCGAGGCCCTGGGCCGCGAGGAAGCGCAGAGCGCCGAGGCCGGCGACATCATCGCAATCGTCGGTGTCGAGGACGCCGACGTGGGCGACGTGGTGACCGACATCGAGAACCCCGTCGAAATGGAACCCATCGAGGTCGAGGAGCCGACGCTCTCGGTCATCTTCGAGGCGTCCTCGAGCCCGCTCGTCGGCAAGGAAGGCGATATCGTCGGCGGCCGTCAGCTCAAGGAGCGCCTGATGCGTGAGGGTGAGGCCAACATCTCGATGCGCATCGAGGAGCTCGAGGACAAGAGCGGCATCGAGGTCGCCGGTCGTGGCATCCTGCACCTTTCCGTGCTCATGGAGACGATGCGTCGCGAGGGCTACGAATTCCAGGTCGGCCGTCCGCGCGTACTCTACAAAACCGTCGATGGCGTGAAGATGGAGCCCATCGAGGACGCCTCGGTCGAGACACCGGAGGAGTACGCCGGCAAGATCATCGAACTCTTCGGGACGGCCGGGGGCGAGATGACCAACATGGCGACACACCAGGACCAGACGGTACTGTCCTTCAAGATTCCCACGCGCGGCATCATGGGCCTACGTACCAAGATCCTCAACGCGAGTCACGGCGAGGCCATCTTCAGCCATCGCTTCTCTGAATACGGGCCCATGCGTGGCGAGCTGGGCGGTCGCAAGAACGGCGCCATGGTCGCCATGCATTCCGACAAGGCCGTCGCCTACGCGCTCGACACGCTGCAACAGCGCGGCACGCTCTACGTCGAGCCTGGTGACGAGTGCTACGAGGGCATGATCGTGGGCGAGAACGCCAAGGAAGGCGACATGGACGTGAATGTGTCGAAGACCAAGCAGCTCGGCAATCAACGCGCATCGAGTGCCGACAAGGCGATTATGCTCACCCCGCCGGTCAAGTTCACGCTCGAGGAGGCGCTCGAGTACATTGCCGATGACGAGCTCGTCGAAATCACCCCCAAGTCCATACGCTTACGCAAGCGTACGCTCGATAAAATTGGAAGAAAGAAGGAACGCGCCCGTGCGCTGGGCAAGTAACTAAGGAGCCACCATGACTCAGGAACTGCTTCGTCTTCATGACGCAAAGGTAAAGATGGACGGTCGCGTGATTCTCGACGTCGACGACTTCGTCATCAACCAGGGCGAGCGCATCGTCGTGCTCGGGCCCAACGGATCGGGCAAGTCGACGCTGGTCAAGCTGCTCACCAAGGAGATCGAGCCGGTATGGCGCGAGACGCCGCCGGTGCTCTTCATGGGTCAGCCCGATCCATCGGAGGAAACCCTCATCGAGACGGTGGGCCTCGTCTCCACCGACGTGCAGGAGCGCATGATGGTGCATCGCACGGTGTTCGACATCGTGCTCGGCGGCTTCTTCGGAAGCGTCGGCGTTCCCTTCCACATCGGGGCCTCCGACGAGCAGGTCGAGCAAGCCCGCAAGGCCATTCGCGAAATCGGCATCCCGTCGCTGTCCGAGCGTGACATGCTCACGCTTTCCACGGGACAGGCACGTCGCGCGCTCATCGCCCGCGCGCTCATCAACGGTCCCGCGCTGCTGATCTTCGACGAGCCGACGTCGGGTCTCGACCCCGAGGGCGCCTGGAACATGCGCCAGTCGCTCTCCGCACTTGCCAAGGCCGGCCATACCATCCTCGTCATCACCCATAACGTGAGCGATATCATGCCGGAATTCGATCGCGTGGTCATGCTGCAGGACGCGCACATCGTTGCCGACGGTCCCAAGGAAGAGGTTCTCACGACGCAGAAGCTTCGCCATCTTTTCGGCGTCCCCATCACGCTCGTCGAGACGGATGGCCGCTACCACCTGCAGTAGTCTTCCGAATATATAGATGGTTACGATAAAATAGACCAATTAACGCAGATGCAGTAACTAGAGGAGCGCCACATGGCTGATCTCATGGAATATGTGAACGTACTGGCCGATCAGATCGGTCCACGACCGGTCAGCACGGAGGAAGAGCATCAGGCCTCGATCTACATTGCCCAGGAGCTGTCCGATGACGGCCTGGATGTCAGCGTCGACGAGTTCGCGACCCCGTCCGGCGTGCGTTGGCCTTACGTGCTCGCGTTCGCGGCCGCGGCGTTAGGTACGGTCATTTCCGGCATCGGCATCTTCGTGCCGGGCATTTCGCTCAGCATGTTCATCATCGGCCTGATTCTCGTCGTCGGTGGCTTCTTCGTGTATTTCACCGAGCACAACAACAATCCCGTCTTGTCGAAGATGCGTGCGAGTGGTGTCTCGCAGAACGTCGTGGCCAAGTACGTTCCCGCGAGCGTCGCCCACGATTCGCGTCGCCGCAAGAAGATAATCATCGCCGCGCATGTCGACACCGTGCGTGCCCAGCCCGAGGCGTCTCCCAAGATCATCGCGCATGCTCCGCTGCTGTACAAGATCATCTTCTACAGCATGATTGGCCTTGTCGCCGTCCTCTTCGTCAGGTTGCTGCCGCTTCCCTGGCCCGAGGTCGTCGATACGGTCCTGTGGGTCATATCGCTCATCGCGAGCGCCTACGTGCTCGTGGCAGCCGCCTGCATCGTGGCGAGTCGTTTCACGCCCTACATCTCGGGCGGAAACGACAATGCGTCCTCCATCGCCGTGCTCCTGTCCGTTGCGCATCTGCTGGTCAATCCCGAGGAACGTGAGCGTTACACCAGGGACCGCTCCTTCAGGCTCGTGGGCGGTGCCATGGGTGACGATGCTGACGAGGAACCCATCGACCCGTTTGCCCCCACCGTCGATGACCTCGAGGAGCCCGTCATGCACAGCGCTGAGGAGGCATACGCGGAGGGCCTGGTTCCCGAAGGCGTCGAGGTCACCTATGACGACGACGGTACCCGCGATGACGCGACCGTCGCCTTTCCCGCGCTCACTCCCGAGGAGCAGCTCGACGTCCTTGCCGACACTGCCGCCGAGGAACTGCACCTCGACTCCATGTCGACGGGTGCCTTTTCGCTCGACGATGTCGAGTTCGAACAGGCGGGAGCCGAGGCCGTGACAGTCAATCCGGGCAAACCGGGCGCTATCTCCGAGATGCAAGTTCCCGACCTGGATTTCACGCTCGACGAGGAGATCGATCAAGCTGGCAAGAAGCCTGTCGAGCGCCTTGACGATGCGGTGATCTTCGCCGAGTACATGGGCTCCGACGACCACCAGGACGAGGTCGAGCCCGTTTCCGAGGATGAGTCCGCGACGGCACGGGAAACCGAGCGGGTGGTTGAGGTCGAAGCGCAGACCGAGGAGCCCGCGATGGTCGTCGAGGAGGAAGAGACCGTTGACGAGGAACCTCCCGAACCCGCTCCCATCTACGTTCCCATCGAGACGCCGACGCGCTCGCACGACGAGCGCCCGCAAGTCGCGCGTCCCGTCCCCTCGTGGTATGCAGCTGCCAAGGAGAAGGCGGCGAAGGACCTCGAGAAGAAGGCAGCTACCAAGGTCGGGGACGACGAGCCTCCCGTATTCTCGTATCGCTCGCGTTTCGCCGACGCGCCAGCCGCCTCGCAAGGCACCCGCGTACAGGAGCCGGAAGAGGAGCCTGCGTCCGAGGAGGCCATCGAGGTCGGAGCCGAGGCCGTCGAAACCGTGACGGACGAGGTGCCGCAGCGTCAGGAGGAAGCGCCTGCAGAGCACGAAGAGGAAGCGGCCGAAATCGTCGATGCCGTCGTCGCCTCCATCAACCTCGACATACCCGATGACCAGCTCGACGAGCTCAGTCCGGATGCAAGCGGCCTGTTTGCGCGTGTCGAGGTGCAGGAGGAAGGCGAGCCCGAGGTCAAGTCCGGCGGATCGCGCGTGCAGCTGACATCGCGCATTCCCAACATCGGCTCCTCGGACGACAAGGAGCGCGAGGAGCGCAAGTCCGCGCACGAGAGCCTCGCGGCGCGAGGCACGCGTTCCGAATTGCAGAGCATCCCGGTTGTTGATACCAACGATGACATCGACGTCGAGCAATCCGATGCCGAGGGCAGGGAGATACTCGAGGACGAGGAGGTCGTCGAGACCGCCGCGGAAATCGAGCCCGTCATCCCGGCGACGGCCAGGACGCAGCGCAAGAAGCCGACGGCCCGTCACGTCACGCAGCAATTTGTGCCGACGCGCGCCACGCGCAATCACGACATCCACCTGGGCGAGAATCGCCAGGAGGCTCCCGTAAGCTCGACATTCGAGGATACGCCGCAAGCGGCGCCCCAATCCATGCCCAGCGACGATCCCTTTGCCCCCAAGAGCGAGCGACGCACGAGCGAACGCTCCGCGGCTCCCCGGCCGCGCCAACGCGCCGAGGCTCCGGCAAGCACGCACGTGCAGCCAAACGAGACGCTCGCCTCGGCCGCGAGCACGTCTTCGTTCCCGTCGCTCACCGGTTCGTTCCCCGCGCTTTCGGGTGCCATGCCCGTTGTCGACGCCGGTGACTTCTCCGATTTTGCCGAAACGTCCGAAAGCGTGATCGCGGATGACGCCGCGCTCGATAGCTTCATGGCCGCAGGACAGACGACCGAGATAAACATTCCCGAATCGCGTTTTCGCAATGCTGTCGACAAGGTCGGCGGTCTGTTCAATCGCAAGGGCAAGAGCGCGAACGACGATTATGGCGCGAGCGATTCGGACGCCTGGAGCGACGAGGACGATTACGGCTGGAAGGGCGGCGGCTACTTCGAGGAGGAGGCCGAGAGCGCCTTTGACGCCGTGCGCCAACGCGCGGCGCAGATTCGCGAATCCGTCGTGTCCATGACCGAAAACGACCTGCTCGACAAGGAGGTCTGGTTTGTCGCGCTTGGCGCCTCCGGTGCTGGCGGGCAGGGCATGAAGAACTTCCTCGACCTGCATTCCTCCGAGCTGCGCGGCTCGCTCATCATCAATCTCGAGGCGGTTGGCGCCGGGACGATCTCCTACGTCGACGTCGAGGGGACGGGCAAACCCCATCGTGCGGACCGTCGCCTCATGAGCCTCGTCAAGAAGGCCTCCAAGGAGGTCAGGGGTAGCGAGATGAAGGCCAAGAGCCTCGAGTGGCGCAACACGGATGCGACGCCTGCCATGATTGCCGGCATGCGCGCGCTGACGCTCATGGGCTTTGCCGATAACGGAGTTGCACCCGTCGATTGGCATACGGCCGAGGATACGGCCAACATTGTCGAAGAGGACAAGCTCGAGTACATGACCCGTCTGCTTCTCAAGGTCATCGAGAATTCCTAGAAAGTACTGGTCAAAGCGGAAAGGGGCTTTCATGCCAGATCCCAAAATCAAGCGCGCCATCATCTCTCTCACCGATAAATCGGGCATCGAGGACTTCGCCCGTGCACTTGTCGACGAGTTCGGCGTCGAGATCGTGAGTACGGGTGGTACCGCCAAGGTGCTCGAGGCGGCGGGCATCCCCGTCGTCGCCATCGACGAGCTCACGGGCTTTCCCGAGATGATGGACGGTCGCGTGAAGACCCTACATCCCAAGGTGCACGGCGGCCTGCTCGCGCGTCGTGACCTCGCCAGTCACATGAAGGACGCCGAGGACAACGGCATTGGCATGATCGATTTGGTGGTCGTGAACCTGTATGCCTTCGAGGCGACTATCGCCAAACCAGACGTGGACTATCAGGACGCCGTCGAGCATATCGACATCGGTGGCCCCTCCATGCTGCGTAGCGCTGCCAAGAACCACGCGTCCGTCACCGTGGTGACCAACCCGGCAATGTACGGCACCATTCTCGACGAGATGCGCGCAAATGGCGGTGCGACCACGCTCGAAACCCGCAAGAAGCTCGCGCTCGAGGTCTTCCGCCTCACGAGCGCCTATGACAACGCCATCTACTCCTGGCTACACAACGAGCTCATCGACGACGGCCCCTTCTGGACCGACGAGCGCGTCATGCTCGACAAGGTCGCCGACCTACGCTATGGCGAGAACCCCCATCAGCAGGCCGCGTTCTACAAGCGCAAGCGCGTGGGCGTTCCCGGGCCGGCTCCCGAGTCCGATAAGCACACCCTTGCCGCGGCCGAGCAGTTGCAGGGCAAGGAGCTGAGCTACAACAACTATCTCGATACCGATGCCGCGTGGGCTTCGGTGCGCGAGTTCGATAACGCGATTCCCACATGCGTTATCATCAAGCATCTCACGCCATGCGGCATTGCCGAGGGAGCCACGCTGCTCGAGGCCTATCGTGATGCGTGGGCTTGCGACACCGTGAGTGCCTTTGGCGGCGTCATGGCGTTCAACCAGACGGTGACCGAGGACGTTGCTCGCGAGATCGTCGAGGTCAACAAGCAGTTCATCGAGGTCGTCATCGCGCCGGATTATGACGAGGGAGCGCTCAAGGTCTTTTCCGCAAAGGAAAACGCGCGCATCCTGCGCACCGGCGGAATCAATCCCGCTGGCGGTGATCCGGACATCCGCGCGGTCGAGGGCGGCGTCGTCATGCAGACGATCGATACGGTGGCTGAGGATCCTGAGACCTTTACCGTCCCCACGAAGACTGCTCCTACCGACGAGCAGCTCAAGGCGCTGCTCTTTGCGTGGCGTTGCTGCAAGTGCGTGAAGTCCAACGCGGTCATTCTCACCAAGGGCACGCGTACCGTCGGTATTGGCGGCGGTCAGCCCAATCGCGTGAACTCCGCGCGCATCGCCGTCGACCAGGCTGGCGAGGAGGCCAAGGGCGCCGTTGCCGCGAGCGATGCGTTCCTGCCCTTCCCCGACACGCTGGAGGTTCTGCGCGATGCCGGCGTCACGGCGCTCATCCAGCCCGGTGGCTCGATTCGCGACGACCTCTCCATCGAGTGCGCAGACGAGGCCGGCATGCCAATGGTCTTCACGGGGCATCGTCACTTCAGGCACTAAATTAGGATAGATTTGGCGGGACCACGCGTTTGCGCAGGGAGCGTTTTCTCTCTTGAGCTTTTCGGTTCGCGATGCAAGAAATACGCATTTTCCTAGGGTCAAGATTGACGAATTGTCGAAAATTTGCGTTTTCCTAGGGCTGATTGACACGTGGCGCAGATTATTTGCGTTTTCCTAGGGTTAAGAACGCAGCATTCCTAGGAAAACGAAAAAAACGTGCACCCTGCCTGTCCTGTTCCTAGGAAAGCGCAAAAAACATGCAAGGCAGTTTGATTAGCTTCACATAAACGCAAAAAACGTGCACGGAGACTCAAGATGGATACGATTCCGTACAACAAGGTCGGCAACGCCAAGCCCGAAAGCATGGCAGACATCGCTGAGAACGAGGGCATCAGCGAGGAGGAATGGCGCGCGCAAAACCTACCCGCTTCCAAGCTCGAGTTTCGTTGGCGTTATACCAACAAGACCATTCACCTTTACGAACGCCGGCTGCGCTCGCTCGGTTCGTTCAACGTAGGGCCTGCCGTGCAGGCATGGGTACGCTCGCGCCTGGAGTGGGTGCGCGATAACAAGCTCTATGAAATGCCCGATGGTGTCATCGTTCTTACCATCGATCCCGAGGGTATGGTTGATACACAGCTCGAGGAGCTGCATCCAGCTCCACAATTCACTCGTGCGATGCTCGACGCAGACGAAGTGCCCGGCACGCTGTGGGTTGCTAAGGACGGTCAGCTCCTCGTCGGGCAGACGCCGCGTCATGCTGCCGATACGCTCGTGCGCGACCTGGCCACGACGCTCGGCTACGAGGTCATGCAGACCGAAGCTCCGTCTGACGATGGTGCTGAAGTCTTTGCCGTAAGCGATGAATTTGGCATCATCCCTGTGGAGGGAACGACCGGCCCTGTCATCAGCAAGCTCTCCGAATGCTTCGATAAGCTCTGGAGCCTAGATAAATAGAGGCATTGAGATACAATCATAAGCTCGTGATTGTTCTTGTCTCAAAGTAGTTAATAGGCAAAAGGAGCGCCCGTGGCTATAGAACCGAAGCAGGTTGTCGAAGCACTTTCGATGGTGACGCAGCAGCATCTCGATATCCGCACCATTACGCTAGGACTCTCCCTGCGCGGATGCGTCCACGAGGACATCGACGTCATGGCGCAACGCGTCTACGACCGGCTTACGACGGCGGCAAAGGACCTCGTGCCCTGTGCAGAGCAGCTCGAGCGCGAGTTCGGCATCCCCATCATCCACAAGCGCATCGCGGTTACGCCCATCGCCGAAATTTGCGGAGCGACGACAGCCGAGGACCTCACGCCCATCGCCGCGGCTCTCGATCGCGCTGGCAAGGAGGTTGGCGTCAACTTCATCGGTGGCTTTAGCGCACTCGTTCAAAAGGGCATGAGCGATAGCGACCGCCGTCTCATCAACAGCATCCCGCATGCGCTTTCCAGTACCGATATCGTCTGCTCGAGCGTCAACATCGGCTCGACCCGCGCCGGAATCAACATGGACGCGGTGCTGCGCATGGCGCAAGTCGTACGTGAGTGCGCCGAGATCACGGCAGATCGCGATTCGATTGCCTGCGCCAAGCTCGTCGTGTTCTGCAACATGGTTGAGGACAACCCCTTCATGGCCGGTGCCATGCACGGCAGCGGTGAGGCTGGCGAGGTCATCAACGTCGGAGTCAGCGGCCCGGGCGTCGTCAACGCAGTGCTCGAGGACCTGCCCAAGGATGCTTCGATGACCGAGGTTGCCGAGGCCATCAAGGCCACGACCTTCAAGATCACGCGTGCCGGCGAGCTCATCGCGCGCGAGGCTGCCAAGCGTCTGGGTTACGAGAAGGGCATTCTTGACCTGTCGCTTGCCCCCACGCCCGCCCGTGGCGATTCGGTGGCGCAGATTCTCGAGACCATCGGCGTTGGGCAGGTAGGCGGCCCGGGCACGACGGCCGCGCTTGCCTTGCTCAACGACGCCGTCAAGAAGGGCGGCGTCATGGCGAGCTCGAGCGTCGGCGGCCTGTCCGGCGCCTTCATTCCCGTTAGCGAAGATGCGGGCATGATCAAGGCGGCCGAGGATGGGGTACTTTCCATCGAGAAGCTCGAGGCCATGACCTGCGTATGCTCCGTGGGACTCGACATGATCGCGATTCCCGGTGACACGACCGTCGAGGCAATCGCCGGCATTATCGCAGACGAGGCCGCCATCGGCATGATCAACACGAAGACCACCGCTGTGCGCGTGATTCCGGCTATCGGCAAGGTCGCCGGCGATACCCTGCATTTTGGCGGTTTGCTCGGCGAAGCACCCGTCATGCCGGTCAACACCCATGCCGGAACGGTGTTCGCGCATCGCGGAGGACGTATTCCCGCACCCATCAACTCGCTCAAGAACTAGCTGCCCGTTCGCTCCGAGGAGGCACGCATGAGTATCCAGGATTGCAAGCAGGACATGCTTCGAATTGGCGTTGACGTCGGGTCGACCACGGTAAAGCTGCTCGTGCTCGACCCCGATGACCAGATCGTCTTCAGCGTGTATCGCCGCCATCATTCGGACGTGCGCGCGACCATCGTCGAGATCATCGACGAGGCGCTCGAGGCGGTGGGTGACGGCAAGGCGACCATCACCATCACGGGCTCTGGCGGCCTGCTGCTCGCCAATTGGCTCGGCGTGCCTTTCGTGCAGGAGGTCATTGCCAACAAGACGGCCATCGAACGCATCATTCCCGCTACCGACGTCGCCATCGAGCTCGGTGGCGAGGACGCGAAGATCATCTACTTCGATGGTGGCATCGAGCAGCGCATGAACGGCACCTGCGCCGGCGGCACGGGCGCCTTTATCGACCAGATGGCGGCCTTGCTCAATACCGATGCCTCCGGTTTGGACGAGATGGCCAAGGAGCACAACATCATCTACCCGATCGCATCACGCTGCGGCGTATTCGCCAAGACGGATGTGCAGCCGCTGCTCAACGAGGGTGCCAAGCGCGAGGACATTGCCGCGTCGATCTTCCAGGCCGTCGTCATGCAGACCATCTCGGGTCTCGCCTGCGGTCGTCCCATTCGCGGAAACGTCGCCTTTCTGGGCGGTCCGCTGCATTACCTGCCGCAGCTGCGCCAGCGTTTCATCGAGACGCTCGAGCTCACCGACGAGACGACTATCATCCCCGAGGAGTCGCACCTGTTCGTCGCTCGGGGCGCGGCATTTGCCTCCGAGGCCAACGACGACATCGTGAGTCTGGCCGAGCTCAAGGAGCGCATGAGGAACCTGGGCAGCATCCAGGGCAGCGAGGTGCAACGTCTCGAGCCGCTGTTCGCGAATGAGCGCGAATACGAGGCGTTTCGCAAGCGTCATGCCAAGGCAACGGTGCCCAAGGCGAGCCTCGCGGACTATCGTGGCGTTGCCTATCTTGGCATCGATGCCGGATCCACGACGCTCAAGTCGGTGCTCGTGGGTGAGAAGGGCGAGATCCTCTATAGCTACTACGTCAACAACAAGGGCGACGTGCTCGGGGCGGCTCGTGCCATGCTCGGCGACCTTGCAAGCCAGATTCCGCGCGATGCGGATGACAATCCGCTCGTGACCATCGGGCATACCACCACGACGGGGTATGGCGAGGCGCTATTGCTCGAGGCCATCCAGGCCGACTCCGGCGAGATCGAGACGGTCGCGCATTTGCGCGGCGCCCGCGAGCTGTGCCCCGATGTCGACTTCATCCTCGACATCGGCGGCCAGGACATGAAGTGCATGCATGTCAAGGACGGCGTCATCGAGCACATCATGCTTAACGAGGCGTGCTCGGCGGGTTGCGGTTCGTTCATCGAGGCATTCGCGACCTCGCTCAACATGTCCATCGAGGACTTCGCCGCCGAGGCCCTCAAGGCCGAGGCCCCCGTCGATCTTGGCAGCCGCTGCACCGTCTTCATGAATTCCCGCGTCAAACAGGCGCAGAAAGAGGGTGCGACGCCGGCAGACATCTCGGCGGGCCTGTCGTATTCCGTCATCAAGAACGCGCTGTTCAAGGTCATCAAGCTGCGCGATGCCTCCGAGCTGGGCGAACATGCGGTGGTTCAGGGCGGCACCTTCCTCAACGACGCCGTCTTGCGTGCGTTCGAGAACCTGAGCGAGCATGACGCCATCCGTCCCGACATCGCTGGCAACATGGGCGCCTGGGGTGCCGCGCTGCTGGCGCGTGATCGCGCGACGGGCGCGAAGTCGACGCTGCTGCGCCCCGAGCAGATCGACGAGCTCGAAATCAAGCATACGGCGGTGCGTTGCGGGCGCTGCGAGAACAACTGCCTGCTCACCATCAACGACTTCGGCATTGACGAGAAGACCGGCAAGCATCGTCGCTTCATCACCGGCAATCGTTGCGAGCGCGGTGCCGGCATCAAGAAGCCCGCCAAGGAGGTTCCCAATCTCTTCGCGTACAAGGAAAAGCTGCTCTTCGACCGCGAGCCGCTCGTCGAGGAGGCTGCCAAGTACGGTACCGTGGGCATTCCGCGTGCGCTCAACATGTACGAGAACTATCCGTTCTGGCACAGCTTTTTCACGCATCTTGGCTATCGCGTGGTGCTGTCGGACCAATCCACCAAGAAGACCTACGAGGCCGGCATCGAGTCCATGCCCTCGGAAAACGCCTGCTATCCGGCCAAGCTCTCCCACGGGCATATCATGGACCTGCTCGACAAGGACGTGGACTTCATCTGGATGCCCTGCATCCGCTGGGAGCGTCAGGAGGACGAGGGCGCGAACAACCATTACAACTGCCCCATCGTCATGAGCTACTCCGAGGCTCTCAAGCTCAACATCGACGAGCTCGAGGACAGCCGCACGCAATTCCTCAACCCATTCATTCCCTATGACGACAAGAAGGCCCTCAAGAAGCGCCTCTTCGAGCATCTGGTCAAGAAGCGCAAGGAAGACCTCAGGGCTCAAGGTGTCGACGTGCTGGCCATGCAGTGGCCGACGCGCGTCGAGATTTCCGATGCCATCGATCTCGCGTGGCAGGCCGACCTCGACTTCAAGTCGACCATGCGCGCCAAGGGCGAGGAGACGCTGCGTTGGATCGAGGAGAACAACGGCCACGGCATCGTGTTGGCGGGTCGTCCCTACCATATCGATCCCGAGATCAACCATTCGCTGCCCGAGCTCATCTGCGGCTATGGCATGGCCGTACTCACGGAAGATTCCGTGGCCCATCTGGGCGAGCTGCAGCGTAACCTGCGCGTGTACGACCAGTGGATGTACCACACGCGTCTCTACAACGCAGCCAAGGTCGTTACCCAGCGAAGCGATCTCGACCTCGTGCAGATGAACTCGTTTGGGTGCGGTCTGGATGCGCTCACGACAGACGAGGTGCAGGAGATCATCGAGGGCAGCGGCAAGGTCTACACCGTCATCAAGATCGACGAGGTGTCCAACCTAGGTGCCGCGCGCATCCGCATTCGCTCGCTCATGGCAGCGTTGCGTCAGCAGGAGGAGCTGCGCGAGATGCCCACGCAGCCGGGCAAGAGCTCGGCGGCCGTCGACATCGCGGCGGCTTCCGTCGAGACGCTGCGTGCGGACAGGGCAGACGCCGTTTCCAAGGATGTTGAACCAACCATGGCGGACGGTTGCGATCTGGGCACATTTGGCTTCGCGCCCAACCGTGACGCCGCTTCGACCGAGTTTCCGCGCGCCGAGTACACGAAGGAGATGCAGGACGCGGGCTATACGATTCTCGCCCCGCAAATGTCGCCCATCCACTTCGAGCTGCTCGTGCCCATCTTCCATCATTACGGCTACAACATGGAGCTGCTGCCGAGCGTGGACCCATCGGCCGTGGATGCGGGCCTCAAGTACGTGAACAACGACATCTGCTATCCGTCCATCCTCGTCACCGGCCAGATCATGGAAGCGGCCACCAGTGGCAAGTACGACATGGACAAGACCGCCTTCATCATCACGCAGACCGGTGGTGGCTGCCGTGCGACCAACTACATCTCGCTCATTCGCAAAGGCCTGCACGAGGCGTGGCTTGATCATGTGCCGGTCATCTCGCTGTCTTTCAACGACACCGGCGAGCGCAATTCCGGCTTCGAGGTCACGCCCACGATGCTCAAGACCGCCGTGCCGGCGCTCATCCTGGGCGATTTGCTCATGATGTGCCTGTATCGTGTGCGTCCGTACGAGAAGGAGCCGGGCAGCGCCGAGAAGCTCTTCCGCAAGTGGATGGATTATCTCAAAGAGAACGTGTGCGAGTTCAAGTGGAAGGACGTCAAGCGCGTCATAAACGAGATCGTCCATGACTTCGACACGCTCCCCTGCGTTGATTTTGGTAGCAAGCCACGCGTGGGCGTGGTGGGCGAAATCCTCGTCAAGTTCCACCCCACGGCAAACAACCAAATCGTGCAGATCATCGAAGACGAGGGCTGCGAGGCCAACGTTCCCGGCCTTGTCGACTTCTTCCTCTTCGGCATGCTCAATCCGGCGTTTCGCCATCAGGAGCTCACGCCCAACCTCAAGAAGTACGTGGGTGCCAAGGGTGTCGTCGCCTTCTTCGAGAAGCTACGCGATCCGGTACGCAAGGCGCTTGCTGCCTCCGAGCGCTTCGAGCCCATCATGCGCATCGAGGATATCGCCCAGGGTGCAAGCGACATCATCGACTTGGGCAACACCATGGGCGAGGGATGGCTGCTCACGGGCGAGATGGTCGAGCTCGTGAAGGAAGGAACACCCAACATCGTGTGCTGTCAGCCCTTCGCGTGCCTGCCCAACCACGTCGTGGGCAAGGCGGTCATCAAGGAGATGCGCCGCCAGTATCCGCAGAGCAACATCGTGGCCGTGGACTATGATCCGGGTGCGAGCGAGGTCAACCAGCTCAACCGCATCAAGCTCATGATTGCCGTGGCGTTCAACAACCAAAAAGAGCAGGCTGAGGAGCAGACTGCTCAAGTCATGGAGCGCGTCGAGGAAGGCGCTTCGGCGTCACGCTAGGCACGCGTCACCGGGAAAAGGGGAACTCGATGGGCGGCAGGGTGCGCGTTGTGGTGGTAGGCGGAGGGGCATCCGGTCTGGTGGCGGCGATCTGCGCCGCGCGCGCCGGTGCCGACGTGACGGTTCTCGAAGGCGCATCGCGCGTCGGGCAGAAGATTCTCAAGACGGGTAACGGGCGCTGCAACCTGACCAACGCCCGGGTAGAGCCTGCCGACTATCGCAATGGTGCCGCCATCATGCCATTACTCGAGGAATTCTCCCCCACGCGGGTGCTCGGTTTCTTCGGTGAGCTTGGCCTACTCGTTTCCGAAGAGGAAGAAGGACGCATCTACCCGCTGTCAAACGCCGCGAATACCGTGCTTGACGTGCTTCGCGCGGGGTGTAAGTGGCATGCCGTGGATGTTCGCTGCGGTCAGAAGGTCGTGGAGATCACGAGAATGCAGCCTGATGGCTACAGGATCATCTGTGCGAACGGAAACGACTTCAGTGCCGACCGCGTTATTATCGCGACGGGTGGCGGAACGGACCTGCTCGCTTCCCTGGGGCATACGATCGAGCCGTTCTCGCCCGTGCTCTGTCCCCTCAAGACCGATACCAGGCCCCTCAAGGGGCTCACGGGCGTGCGGGCCCGAGCGCGCGTGAGCGCCTTTGTGGACGAAGACGCGACCGAGCCGCGTGCCGTGCGCTATGGCGAGGTCCTGTTTCGCGATTACGGGCTCTCGGGCATCGTGATCTTCGATATGTCGCGCGAGGTCGGCGATGGCGCCGTCCTGAGCCTCGACTTCTTGCCGCAGCTGAGCCCCGGCCAATGCGATGGCTATTTCTCGGCAAAGTACGCGTCGTTGTCCGCGAGCGCCAGCGAGCTTTTCGGACGGGCACCAAACCTCACGGAGTTCATGTGCGGTTGCTTTCATACGCGCGTGAACGATGCCGTTGTCCGTGCGGCCGGCTTCAAGCCCTCCGAGTCGGTGACGCCCGAGATGCTGCCCAGGATCGTCGCGGCTGCCAAGGGCTTTCGCGTGCAGGTCACGGGGCTTGCCGAGACCGGTCAGGCTCAGGTGACGCGCGGAGGAGCCTCCCCGTGGGAGTTCGATTCGCTCACCCTCGAATCGAGGTTGCGTCCGGGCGTTTACGCGACGGGCGAGACACTTGACGTCGACGGACGCTGTGGCGGCTTCAACTTGCATTGGGCCTGGGCGAGTGGCATGGCAGCCGGTGCTGCAGCCGCCAAATGAGACAGTTGCTCTGAGGAACTGTCTCATTTCGAAGGAGGCTTCATGGAGATCGAGTACAAGTGGGAGTTGCCTGGGGAAGTCGCGCTTGCGGACCTGCTTTCTGATGCGACCGTTGCGCCCATGCTCGGGGACGCACGTGAGTTGAGCATGCACGCGACCTATTACGACACCGCAAACCAGGACGTGAGCCGGATGCGCGGTGGCTTGCGCGTGCGACGGGAAAACGACGAGAGCGTCTGCTGCCTCAAACTTGCCGCGGGCGACACGGATGGATGCAAGACGCGCCGGGAATTCGAGATGGCCGCCGATGACGTTATCGAAGGATTGAGGAACTTGCCCAGCGTGGGCGCCCCGGTGGATGTATGCGAGATGCTGCTTGCGGCAAATCCGCAACCCACGTGCGAGACCGATTTCGTGCGGCGCGAGTACGGGCTTGAGGGAGGGAGCTTTGCGGCGGCCCTCGCCATCGACGTGGGCGAGATGCGCAGGCAAGGGCACGTTGCTCCCATACACGAACTCGAGTTCGAGCTTCTTTCGGGCTCGCGCGGGGCGTTCCACGCCTTCGCGCGATGGATGCAGGAGGAGTTCGATCTCGAGGTCCAGCCGCTCTCCAAGCTTGCGCGCGCTATGGCCTTGTAAGTGGGGTGAGACACATTGGACAGGTACATCTGTCTCATTTTTTGAGCAAAATGAGACAGATGTACCTGTCCAATGTGTCTCAC
>OLSN01000260.1_pt1 | contig 59916 bp, 47 predicted proteins | sample 1672411 | NCBI WGS metagenome assembly OLSN01 (sample SAMEA3136683, study PRJEB25190) | human gut metagenome | biome: human gut; feature: human-associated habitat; material: faeces | place: Austria | collected 2013 | reverse complement strand
CCATATTTCTGACTTATTATCTATAAAATATTGAGTAATAATCGGTTGTAAATACAGTGACTGTTTGTGAAATTTATTATTGCGGATGTACTGCTTTCTGTTGAAGCAGAACACCGAGGAATAAATCTTTTGTTGCAATCGTTTATATGGGGAATTCGCTTCTACTTTGATTTCTATGCCTACTCGCTTTTGGCTGTTGGAGTGGCGTTAGTATTCGGGATAGTGCTTCCGTACAACTTTGATAACCCATATTCAGCACAAAGTTTTAAAGATTTTTGGCAACGCTGGAACATTACGCTTTCTACTTGGCTTCGTACATACATATATATTCCACTTGGTGGTAACAGGTGTTCAAAAAACAGGGCTATATTAAACATTCTTGTAACCTTTGTGGTGAGTGCATTGTGGCATGGTCTGACAATACCGTTTGTTTTCTGGGGATTGGCTCATGCTGGCTTAATATGTCTTGAACGGTACGTCTTTATTCCTTTTAAAGGAAGATGGATGTATAGGGTATTTGTATTGCTTTCATGTATCTTTCTTTGGCAATTTTTCCGTTTCAATAATATGACAGATATTGACATTTACTTTTATAATTTGACAACAGAGGAACGATTAAAGTCTTCTTTGCTATTGTCTGTGATTTGCGCTTTGGTATCTTTATACGTAATAGAAAGTCAATGGTTAAAACATATGGTATTTGAAATGAGAAGTTCTCACCGGGCGATTATTTGTGAGGTGACATTCTTTGCACTTTTAATAACCATGCTTGTATTTTTCCCAATAAGCTATTCATTCAACTTCTTTTACTTGAATTTCTAATGGTAATATTAGGTATATCCTGTTTCTATCATGATGCTGCGGCTGCACTGTTAATAGAAGGCAAAATAGTTGCAGCTGCTGCAGAGGAACGTTTTTCGCGTAAAAAGCATGATAATTCATTTCCTGCTCATGCTATTGCGTTTTGTATGACTAAGGCAGGGCTTGACTATAAAAACATCGATTACGTAGTGTTTTACGAAAAACCTTTTGTGAAGTTTGAACGAATACTTAGGACTCACATACAATATTTTCCTTTCGGCCTCAGTACATTCAACAAAGCGATTCCCATTTGGATTAAAGAACGTATTGATATGCAACGAACCATTACAAAGGAACTTCGTAAACTTTCCATGGGAAAACAAAATTGGGATATTCGTTTTGTGGAGCACCATATATCACATGCGTCTATGGCTTACCATACTTCAGGATTTAACGATGCTGCCATACTTGTGGTTGATGCTGTTGGTGAACGAGCTACAAATAGTATCATGTACGGTCATGGTGACCATATCAAATTGATAAAACAACAATATTTTCCTCATTCTATTGGCTTGTTATATTCATCCGTTACTTATTATCTTGGATTTAAGGTTAATTCGGATGAGTATAAGGTGATGGGCTTGGCTCCATATGGAATCCCATCAAGTGCTATACGTACATCTCTATCAATTCTCGTGAATGTGGCAGAAGACGGAAGTATATTACTGAACGAAAAATACTTCACGTTTATGTATGGATTGCGTATGGTGGACGACCGGAAGTGGGAAAAACTATTTGGCTTTCCACGGCGCAAACCTGAGGATCCTATTACTGATGAACATAAAGCACTTGCTGCTGCTATACAAAATTTGACTGAGGTGATTCTGTTGCGTCTTGCACGTCATGCAAAGGAATTAACAGGAAGTGACAGGCTATGTGTTGCAGGAGGATGTGCACTTAACTGTGCAGCCATGGGATATATACGGCAAAGTGGAATATTCAAGGAAGTATATGTTCCTTTTGCACCTGGGGATGATGGTTGTGCAATAGGTGCCGCATTATATCTTAATGCAGAAATGTTTGGAAATAAATATGACTCATATAAGATTTCTCCTTATCTTGGTCCATCATATTCTGAAAAAGTTATAGAGGACGCTCTAATAGAATGCGGTCTTACTTTTGTGAACAAAGAGGATGCGGCTCTATACGAGTGTGCGTCAACAGCTATCGCTAATGGCGAAATTTTAGGATGGTACCAAGAGCAAATGGAATTCGGACCGCGTGCATTAGGCAATAGAAGTATTCTTGCTGATCCACGACGAAAAGAAATGAAGGACATCATAAATGCAAAAGTGAAGTTTAGGGAATCATTTAGACCTTTTGCCCCTATCATAATGGAGGAATTTCTGCATGAATATTTTGAGTGTAAACATTCACCATACATGATGTTCACAGCAAAAGTTCGCTCACAAGAGATACCTGCCGTGACGCATATTGATGGTTCTGCACGTATACAATCCGTCAGTAATAATGAGAATCCTCGCATTCATGCATTACTTGATGCCTTTAGGAGAAAGACAAGTATACCTGTATTTCTTAATACAAGTTTTAATGTAATGGGCGAACCTATAGTATGTTCGCCAACTGATGCTATCAACGCATTTAAGAAATCAGGACTCAACATGCTCGTAATCAATAATTATATCGTATACAAATGATACTCAAAGAAATAATCCAATATGTAATAAGTCAGAGGAAGTGGTGGTTAGCACCGATAGTATTCCTCTTGTTTCTTGTAGCACTCTTTGTCTTTTTTGCAGATTCAGCAGTTGCACCATTCATTTATTCTCTATTTTAGTTATGAAACGTCTGAAGCATTTTTTCTACACTGTGAACAAGGTTATGGTTACACTTTTAATGCTAATCCCATATGTTGTTTTGGGGATATATCGTCTGTTTCTTACGGAAAATAAACAACGATGGCACACATCCACGAATCACAAAGTCGAGCAAACGAAACATCCATGGTAAATCACCATGTTCATTTCCCGTGTGTAGACTGCAATAAAATATTTTACCATATCCATCATCGGCATCTTTGAATGGACTGATTTTATCTCTCTTTACAAGCTCATATCGTTATAAATGTTATATAAATTAAAATTGTAATTTTATGCCAAATAAAATAAGATGTGATGTAAATATTGCTGTACGCTAAAATTCAAAACTGTGGCAAATGGTAAAAGATAATAAACATTCAGTTACTATATGAATAATGGAGAGTTCATAAATGAGTTTGCATATTGAAACTTCTATACCAATGGCTGCATTATTTATGAAAACGCGACCGTAGACATAAAAATCCATATTTGGTGATATGTGGCTTTTAACGATTCTAATCTTGAGTAGAAAAGATGATTTATGATGCTCAACAAAAGCCTTTAATTGTAATGTTTCTTGTACATTTCTAATTGCTCAGAATCACAATCCCATATCCAAGACTTATCTTTAGAATTTTAACAGTAATTCTCATCCGGACCAAATGTGATGGTCAGCCAATAAAAACCGTCTTTTCTCTGTTCGTAATAGAAAATATAATCCTTGTACTCATAGGTCTTGTTAATTTCCTCGAAAGGAGCTCCTATCTCATGAAGTCCGATAGGTAACCGTCCGTTCTTGTCTTTGAAATCATCTACCATCCCGATAACTTCATTTGCTACTTCCTTTATCATATCCTCTTTACCAATTCCTAAGTTCCTTCCCATAAGATTCACGACCAAAAGAGGCAATGCTACCAGTAAAATGAATCCAAATGCCTTTGTTCTGTTAATCATTTGGCTATCTTATTGTTAACAATTGTCATCAAGGCAAATGCGGGTAAAGAAACGATGGCAAATCCGAAGCAGAACAATACATACCAACCGTTTATCGATGGATCTCCATTACTGACATTGTAAATTGTCAAAGCCAGGTACACGCAATTGGTCCATATGTATGTTCTGAATGCAATATACTTTGTATTTGGGGATGTGAGCCATGAAAGGAAAGCCCCTAATGCCCAGCAAAGCAGAAAGGGAATCTGAATTGTCCATGATGAAAACCAGTTGACTTTAGACAACGCAAACCAAATTACCGCAGCTAAGCAGAAGGTTAACTCTCCACATACAAGAGATAATGCCTCAAATATCCAGAATCGTTTATCAGTCAGTTTCATCGTTTGCCTCCATTCCTGTTAATGAGCCAAAGAATACCGCCACAAAACAGCACATTCGCGCTGACCAGCAGAATGTTGCTCAACGAGTCGGGCGAGTCGAAGCTGAATATCAGACAGAGCATGAATAAGAACATGACCGCCACCGAACCTATGAATTTACCAATCTGACCCATCATTTGCCGTATTTCTTTTTAAGGTATTCTCGGAGTTTGGGGGAATCTTTGCCTTGATACACATGATTGCGGTCGAAGACTGTCCAACTCTCACCATCCGGGAAATCAATCTTTTCAAAGCTGGCGGCATCGGCAGCCGGGATTATGGAATCCTGATAAAACACGTGTTTGTCATCTTTTCCATAATTAAAGTCCAGAGACGTTCCTCCCGCGAAGGATGTGACTTTGACAGGACTAAATGTTTTTGGATTTGCGCCTCTAACTAATTTATTAATCCACCATACATGCGACGCATCTTTATACCAGTTGTCGGAAATATGCTCGAAGGTTGCGACATCAGTGCCTTGAAGAATATTAAAATCCAAATCGTAAATATGCGTCCCGTCAGAATACATCAAACTTCCGAATTGAGTAAGTTTATTGTAATCTTTTATCTGGGTCGGTATTCCTTTTTGGTAGACTCTATACTTATCTTGTCCTATAGAGAAATCTACCTCCCTGAATGTTGCCGGATCTGCACCTGGAATCTCCTTCCCCTTGAAAAATACTTTATATTTATCAGCGGCATAATATCCTGATTGAATCAGTCGCTGCGCGTCTATGGGATGAAATGTGGCGTAATCGATGTTAGGAATTACCGTGCCGTTCAGGTAATATCCATTATACTTGTCTTTCCCCCAATTTGTATTTTCACCTGAGTTGTCTTTCAGAATCTCAAATGAAGATTTATCTCTTACATTTAGAGCCTTACCATTATAATAAAAATCATTCTTATCTTCCGTCAATTCATAGGAATGAATCTTGAAAGAGGCAGGCTCCACTCCCTTCATTAATTCACCTTTATCATATACGTTAGATTTGTCAGCAGCAAAACCTTTTTCAAGTACTCGAAATGTATGTCCGTCCGCTCCTGTTATTATGTCTCCCCGATAGAAAGCATGCGTCTTATCTTTGCCATAATCATCATTCAGAATTTCAAATGTCTCGGGGTCGGCATTCACCTTCATTGAATGATGCCCGCTCCCCTCGTTCCATGTGTGCCATGTCACTTCCTTGCCGTCATTTTTATAACCGGTTGTACATGACGTGAGTATCAGTATACCCAGAACGAAGACTGATATTGGAAAGTGTGTCTTACATGACTTTATCTGTTTCATGTGCGTCCATTATTTGTAATTAAGAAAGTCAAAACTGATAATCTACATTCGATGTGATATATATCCCATGAGATTAGAGCATGAATGGTCAAAACGAGATTCTTGTCCGTGCCACAAAGAAAATACAAATCTCTTTAAAACCATTATGATACTATGCACAAATTGCTTGAGACGAACAAAAAAATATATTATCCTTCATTGGCATGGCTCTGCTGTTTCCTGTTTTCGTCACTTTTCCTATGCCATTTTGTATCTTTTCGATTTATAGGCATTTACATTATGTGTTAGGTATGAGGTGGTTTGGGCTCCTCGGGACGGTGGACTGCCTGTAGCTTTGCAAGGATATTTCATGCGACATAAACCTAAACTGGAGATTGGAGTCCCCCTTGGGCTATTCCCTTGAACACCTTATGGATATGTATTGGGGCAGTAGAAATTCGGTGGGGATTTATTTTTTAAATTCCCTAAAAATACCGAACTTTGCCTTATGGAAAAGAATCAATTGGAAGTTCTTGCGCGTATCGTGCTGCCTTCAGAAATACTGGATTATTTTAATATAGTAAGTGTAGAACAGCCCTTTAGTGAGATTCGTATTCATCTTGACGAGTTAATGAATCTTCATTTATCTGAATATGTATATTTCGGGTCAAAAGGTTTTATGAATCCTGTCCATGTTACAGATTTCCCAATTCGTGCAATAATGTTGTTTTAATTATACGTCGTTGCAGATGGATGGATAGATATACGTACTGGCAAGAGGTTCAGTCTCCCAATTACGCTTGATGTGCCCAGCCAGGGCACCCGTTACCCCAAGGAGTTCTAGACTTTTTTAAAGAGATATATGGAGACATCCCAGGTGACTTGCCGTACACTTGAGACATTCTACCACATAAATGCACATACGTTTGAAAAGCAGTGCAAAGAATAATTAAGCGTTTTTGGGTAGTGTTTCATCGAGTGTGTCTGAATCAAGTTGACTTAACCCCGAATCGGGTATGAGGATTCGGTCGGATTCTTGCTTTATATTGAGCGGATTTTCCTTAGATTTTTCGCAGGCATAGCAGGTTAAGTCAGGAAGAAGCTGGCAAAAAGTCGCCAATAGAAAACAAAAGGGCGGCTGAAAGCATGAAGGCACAAAATAGATCTTTGTCTATTTTGAGTTTTTCACGAATATCCTGCTTTATTGTATTCTTCAACAATTCGTCTTATCTACGACAGATCTAAGCCTCAGTGGCATTATTTTGTTGTAAAGCCTGGTGATTTTAATATATTTCTTATGTTTACTAAAAGTTTTATAGCAATTATTTCAAGGGAGTAGTATAAGGCGGTATGTTTGTGCTGTTTCAACTATTTCTTTAGTTTGTAATAATCAAAATACGGAGGGATGATAAATTTTGCATAATAATTTTTGCGTTTTATACTTGTTGCTCATTGTAATATTTATTATTTGTGATAAATATATAAAAAAATAAAGCGATGGCTTTCACAAGCAATCGCTCTATATCTTCAATAGGTATTAGTTTTTTAAGGTAAAAAGATTGTTTTCAGGATAACAGTTGCAAATATAACCACTTTTTTTATATTATCCAAGAAAAATCTTTTATTATTTTGATGTAATATTTCTGTGTGCCCACACATTATTAAAATTAACCTATTTTAAGTCTTTGGCGGGAAAATCGGATAAAATTCAGTCGTTTTCTTATAGTTTAAAAATACTTTCTTTGAACTTTTTAGTAATATATATTTGTTTTTATGAACCAAAAACTGTAATTTTGGCCATATGAAAAAAAATGTAATAAGTTATAGAAGGTTATTTTTAACTTTAATAGTATTGTTATCAGCCACAGTATCTGTTTTTGCACAGTATTCTAATAAACGTGATTTTAGAGGCGCATGGATACAATGTGTGAACGGTCAGTTTATGGGTATGAGTACAAAACAGATGCAAGATACTTTGACCTCTCAACTTGACAGATTGAAAGAATGTGGGGTTAATGCTATTATATTTCAGGTTAGGCCAGAATGCGATGCTTTGTATGTAAGTAAGTACGAGCCTTGGAGTCGTTTTCTTACCGGTGTGCAAGGTAAAGCACCGTATCCATTTTGGGATCCTTTGAACTGGATGATAGATCAGTGCCATAAGCGTGGCATGGAACTTCATGCCTGGATTAATCCCTTTAGAGCAAAGACAAAAACAACGAATCAACTTGCCTCAACTCATATAGCCATAAAACATCCTGAACTAGCTTTTGCCTATGATGGCCAGATGATACTCAATCCGGGTATTCCTGAAGCAAGAGATTATATAGTGGATGTCGTTAAAGATATTGTAAGCAGATATGATGTTGACGGATTGCATATAGATGATTACTTTTACCCTTATCCTGCTCCTGGGCAAACCATACGGGATGATGCTGAGTTTGCAAAATACAATAACGGCATTAAAAATAAAAATGATTGGAGACGTGATAATGTTAATGTCTTTATTAAACAACTTTATGAAGCTATTCATGAAACCAAACCATGGGTAAAGTTTGGTATATCTCCGTTTGGTATATATAGAAATAAAAAGAGTGACCCGTTGATAGGAAGTAAGACATCCGGACTTCAGAATTATGATGATCTGTATGCTGATATATTAATGTGGGTTAATAATGGATGGGTAGATTATTGTGTGCCGCAGCTCTATTGGGAAATAGGACATAAAGCAGCTGATTATGAGACTTTAATCAAGTGGTGGAATAAATATGCAGGGAAAAGACATCTATATATTGGAGAGGATGTAATACGTACCGTAAAATGTCCGGATTTGGTAAATAGAAGTATAAATCAAATGCCTGCCAAGCAAAAACTTCATAGGGAAATGAATAATGTGCAAGGTACGGTTCTGTGGTATGCCAAGGCGGTAACGGATAATGTAGGCAATTATGGCTCAATGTTGAAAAATGTATATTGGAAGTATCCTGCGCTCGTTCCGCAGATGAAATATATAGACGGAAAGGCACCTAAAAAAGTCAGAAAGATGAAGTTTCTGGCATTTGAGGACGGAATTGTACTGTTCTGGAAGGCTCCTAAAGGCAAAGATTGGTCAAACAAGGCCGTAAAGTATGTCGTATACAAATTTGTTAAAGGTGAAAAAATAAATATTGATGATCCTTCAAAAATAGTTGCAATAACTTCTGACGAGTTCTATAAAGTACCGACTAGTGCGATTAAGCCTGGTGAAAAGCACTATTATGTTGTGACTGCTTTAGATAGATTGAGTAATGAAAGTAAACCGCGTAAGAAATCAATAAGATATTAAATAAGATGAAAACAACAGAATCAACAATAGTTCAGTTAAAGAGGTTCTTTAATAAAGTTTCTCAAAAATTCCCGAGTACAGAAGAACCGGTTATAATGACGGATATTCATTTGAGTGTTTCGCAGGATACAGGTGAGCTTCTTGCTTTTGATGATAATGACAATGAAATCACTCGTTGTGTTGTTGATCAATGGATTAATTGTAAAGAACAGGATTTTTATATAAATATAGCAGGTGTATTGCGTGATGTTCTTAAACAGATGGGGGATGTTGTTGATTGCTTGTCGATACTGAAGCCATATAGTTTTATTTTGGAAAATGATGACAGAGAACATTTTGCAGAGCTGTATCTTGTCGACAGTGATATAAGAATAATTGGAGGTGATTTGATGAATGGTCTTGATGACGATTTGAATAAATTTCTTGATAACCTGTTAAAAGAATAGGTTAGTCGACTTCTTTTACACTTTTCCCTTTTTGCAGAAAATCTTCATTTTTGTTTGCTGTTTGAAAATATAGTATTATTTTTGCATTTGCAAACTCGAGTTTGCAAATTATAGGTAAAAACATGAAAAATGAAATAAGGCATTTAGGGGTTGTCGATACTGTTGATGTCGGATTGATAAAAGTACGTATAACCCAGACATCAGCATGCTCGTCGTGTAAGATGTCCGGTAATTGCAACGCTTCTGAAAGCAAAGAGAAGGTGGTTGATGTATATTGTGATAATCACTATGGTTTGAAAACTGGTGACAATGTTATTGTTATTGCATCTCAGCGTACGGGCTTTTTAGCAGTTTTGTTGAGTTCTGTGATTCCTTTGATTATACTTGTTGCTGTTCTGGCCATTGCTTTTGTTGTTACACAAAGTGAAATTTCAGCGGCGTTGTTCAGCTTATGTTCGCTCATACCTTATTATGTTATTTTATACTGTATGAGAGAGAAAATACGAGTTAAATTGTCGTTTCATATTGATCCGTTGAGTGTAAATACATTCGGCGATAATGGGTTGAAATTATAATTACTAACTAAAACAAATACAAAACTTATGAATTTTATTTTAATTGCAGTAATTGTACTTGGCGGTATTGCGTTAATATCAGCTGTGATATTGTACGTGTGCTCTAAGAAGTTTGCTGTTCATGAAGATCCCCGTATAGGGCAGGTGTCTGCCATTTTGCCAGGAGCTAATTGCGGAGGATGTGGTTATCCGGGATGTTCCGGTATGGCTAGTGCATTAGTTAAGGGAGCTGATGCAGGCTCTATTGACGGACTATTCTGTCCTGTTGGCGGTTCCGATGTTATGGGGCAAGTTGCTGATTTATTAGGTATGGCTGTTGCAAACACAGAGCCTAAGGTTGCAGTTGTCCGTTGTAACGGAACGTGCGAGTTGCGTCCTCGTATTGCAGTTTATGATGGCTTAAAAACATGTACGGCTGTAAATTCTTGCGGTGCGGGAGAGACTGGCTGCGGATATGGTTGCCTGGGCTGTGGCGATTGCGTCAATGCTTGCGCTTTTGGTGCAATTACAATGAACCAGGAAACAGGACTTCCTGAAGTTGATGAGGAAAAATGTACTTCATGTGGAGCCTGCGTAAAAGCTTGTCCTCGTAATATTATTGAGCTTCGTAAAAAGGGAATAAAGAATCGCCGCGTATATGTCCGTTGTGTAAACAAGGATAAGGGTGCCATTGCCATGAAGACATGTAAGGCTGCATGTATCGGCTGTGGCAAATGCGAAAAGGAATGTAAGTTTGATGCAATAAAAATAGAAAATAATCTTTCTTATATTGACCCTGAAAAATGCCGCTTGTGCCGCAAGTGTGTTGAAGCATGTCCTACACATGCCATTGTTGCAGTGAATTTCCCTGCTCCTAAAGTACGTACAGAAACATCTGGACAGAATGTGGAAAGTGTAGCTTCTTCAGAAAAAGTTAACCCTAGTGTAGAATCAAAACAGAAGGAGATAAAGGAATGAAATTGAGAACATTTAGAATAGGCGGTATACATCCGGAGGAAAATAAATTGTCATCAGAGGTAGTTACCACTGTAGCAAAATTGCCTCAGCAGGCCATATTCCCTTTGTCACAGCATATTGGTGAACCGGCAAAGCCTGTCGTAAAGAAAGGTGATAAGGTTAAGGTGGGAACTTTAATTGCTGAAGCCGGAGGCTTCGTTTCAGCTCCGATTTTTTCTTCTGTATCAGGAACAGTGCTGAAGGTTGAAAGTGCCATAGATGCAACGGGTTACCGTAAACCTTCAATTATTATTAAGGTTGAAGGTGATGAATGGGAAGAAAGTATTGACCGTTCTGATAAGTTGGAACTTCTTTCAGCTCATCCGGAGCTTACGCCTGAAGAGATTGTTGAGCGTATTAAGAAAGCCGGAGTTACAGGTATGGGTGGAGCCGGTTTCCCTACATTTATAAAATTATGTCCTCCTCCTACAGCTAAAGCTGAATGTGTTATCCTGAACGGAGTGGAGTGTGAGCCTTATATCACATCTGACTACAGGCTTATGATGGAGCATGCAGATGAGATTCTTGTGGGACTTGATTTGCTTATGAAAGCCGCAAAGGTTGATAAAGGCTATATCGGTATTGAGGAAAACAAGCCAAAAGCTATTGAATTGTTTGAACAAAAGACGGCTTCAAATCCGAACATAGAAATTGTTCCGTTGGCAAAGAAATATCCTCAAGGCGGAGAAAAGCAGCTTGTTGATGCAGTTATTCGTCGCCAGGTTCCTGCACCTCCTGCAATTCCTGTTAATGTAGGAGCAATTGTGCAGAATGTAGGTACGGCTTATGCTGTATATCAGGCAGTAATGAAAAACAAGCCTTTATTTGAAAGATATACAACCGTTACGGGTAAGAAACTGGCTCATCCGGCAAACTTCCTTGTGCGTATGGGTACTCCAATGATTGATCTTATTAATGAGTGTGGAGGAATGCCTGAAGGCGACAACAAACTGTTGGCTGGAGGACCAATGATGGGAAAAGCCCTTACTTCAGTTGAAGTGCCTATCTGTAAAGGAACTAATAGCGTTACGATACTTAGTGGAAATGACGCTAAGCGCAAAGCTCCTCAGCCTTGTATCAGATGTGCAAAGTGTGTAAGTGCATGTCCTATGGGGCTTGAGCCGTATCTTCTTGCTACTGCTAGTGCTAAGCATGATTGGGAGAAAGTAGAGGCTGCCGGTGTAACGTCTTGTATTGAGTGCGGTTCATGTCAGTTTACATGTCCTGCTCACCGTCCTATGCTTGATAATATACGTTTGGGCAAGACTACAGTTATGGGCATAATCAGAGCCCGCAGCGCAAAAAAATAAATCCATTTTATCTGATTGTATTTTCATTTAGATGAATAATGGCAAAAATTAATTTAAAACGATGAGCAAATTAATAGTATCATTATCGCCACATGCGCATGGAACAGATAGCGTTGAGCGCAATATGTATGGCGTGATAATAGCATTGTTACCCGCATTGCTGGTATCATTTTTGTATTTCGGAATAGGTTCGGTTGTTGTATGTGCATCTAGTGTGGCAGCCTGCATGTTCTTTGAGTGGGCCATCACTAAATATATAATGAAAAAAGAGCCTACGCTAACTGACGGATCGGCAATTCTAACAGGTCTGTTGTTGGGATTCAACCTTCCGTCTAACCTTCCGGTTTGGATAATTATTATTGGTGCCTTAGTGGCTATTGGTATAGGCAAGATGACATTTGGCGGATTAGGATGTAATCCTTTCAATCCGGCTTTGGTTGGCCGTTGTTTCTTATTGGTGTCTTTCCCGGCACAGATGACATCGTGGCCTGTTGCCGGTCAGCTTACAAGTTATGTTGACGCCCAAACAGGAGCAACTCCTTTGAGTATAATGAAAGAAGCAATAAAATCAGGCGATCCGACAGTACTTGACAGACTTCCTGATTCAGTTTCACTGCTTTTGGGTAATCCCGGTATAAATCATGGAGCCGGAACCATTGGCGAGATCTGTGCTTTGGCCCTTATCATAGGTTTGATTTATATGCTTTGGAAGAAAATCATAACATGGCATATACCTGTAAGCATCTTGGCTACGGTTTTTGTTTTCTGTGGTTTGTTGCATGTTGCCAATCCTATTTATGCTAACCCTGTTGCAGAATTGTTAACTGGAGGACTTATGCTTGGAGCAATATTTATGGCTACTGATTATGTGACATCTCCAATGACTCATAAAGGACAGATTATCTATGGTATAGCCATCGGCGCTTTGACTGTTATAATCAGAAATTGGGGCTCATATCCGGAAGGAATGTCTTTCGCAATTCTGATTATGAATGCGTTCACTCCGCTAATAAATGCATATGTTAAACCAAAGCGTTTTGGAGAAATTGTAAAGGAGGATAAAAAATGAAAAAGTTAGAATCGTCAATAACAAATATGGTGCTTGTCCTTGTTGGTGTGGCACTTATTACAGGCGGAATTCTTGCGTATGTAAACCATATAACAGAGGCACCGATAAAACTTCAGGCAGAGAAAACTCTTGCTGATGGTATTAAAGCCGTTATGGGGGGCGTTCAGCTTTCAGTAGCAGAAAACGACACTGTAAAGCAGACTATAAAAGGCAAGGAAGCTGTATTTGTAATTCATAAGACAGTTGATTCAAATAAACAAGATTTAGGAGTAGCAGTTGAAAGTACCACCGGTGGTTTTGGCGGCGACCTGAAAGTATTGGTTGGTTTTGATAAAGACGGTAATATCTTAGGATATACTATACTTCAACATGCAGAAACCCCAGGACTGGGAGCTAAAGCAGACAAGTGGTTCCAAAAGGATGGTAAGGGAAGCATCATAGGCAAGAATCCAAATAAAGACAACCTTACTGTGAAAAAAGACGGAGGTGATATAGATGCTATCACAGCTTCGACCATTACCAGCCGCGCTTTCCTGCTTGCTGTTACCCAGGCTTACAAAGCCTATAAGTCAGGCCATGTAGATGCTAATACATCGGCTACAGGGCATTATGAAAAATAATTGTATTTAAATGTAGATAATTATGAATTACTTAAAAATATTAACAAATGGTATAGTCAAGGAGAATCCTACCTTCGTACTTCTTCTTGGTATGTGTCCTACATTGGCAACCACGACATCTGCTATAAATGGTCTGTCAATGGGATTAGCCACAATGTTTGTGCTTATATGCTCAAACCTGGTAATATCTTTGATAAAGAATCTGACTCCCGATATGGTTCGCATTCCGGTGTTTATTGTTGTGATTGCATCGTTTGTAACTATACTTCAGATGATAATGCAAGCTTTTGTTCCGACGATTTACGCTACTCTGGGTCTTTATATACCTTTGATTGTTGTTAACTGTATCATACTTGGACGTGCTGAAGCTTTTGCTTGCAGCCATGGACCTGTAGAAAGTTTGTTCGATGGTTTAGGTATGGGGCTTGGATTCAGTATTGCGCTTACATTGCTTGGCGCTGTACGCGAAATTCTTGGAGCCGGTTCTATCTTTGGAATCGTGCTGCTGCCGGAGACAAGCAACATGCTTCTTTTCATTCTGCCTCCTGGAGCATTTATAACTTTGGGATATCTTATTGCAATTGTAAACAGATTTAAGAAAGCGTAAATTATGGAATATTTATTGATTTTTATATCAGCAATATTTGTGAACAACATCGTGTTGTCACAGTTCTTGGGAATATGTCCGTTCCTTGGCGTGTCTCAAAAGGTATCCACGTCACTTGGAATGGGAGCGGCTGTTGCTTTTGTGCTTACACTTGCAACGATTGTAACTTATCTGGTGCAGATATATTTGCTTGACCCATTTGGCTTGCAATATCTACAGACAATAACCTTTATATTGGTTATCGCAGCCTTAGTACAGATGGTTGAGATTATTCTTAAGAAAGTTTCTCCTGCTCTTTATCAGGCGTTGGGTATCTTCTTGCCTCTTATCACCACTAACTGTGCTGTGTTGGGTGTGGCTATTCTTGTTATCCAGAAAGACTTTTCGTTGATACAGAGCGTTGTCTATGCATTTTCTACGGCGTTGGGATTTGCTTTGGCATTGGTCGTATTTGCTGGAATACGAGAGCAACTGTCAATGGTGAATATCCCTAAAGGTATGCGAGGCATGGCCATTGTACTTGTTACGGCAGGTCTTTTAAGCTTGGCTTTCTTGGGATTCTCAGGAGTAGACACAGGCTTAAGGACTTTGTTTGGTTTAGATTAATATCTCGTATAATCAGAATATTAACGCATGTATGTTTGGTGACAAGGAAAGACAATCACGAGTCTTTCCTTGCCACTTTTATTAGTATTCTTTATGTGTGTTTGTTTCATCGGTTAAATTGAGGATATTTTGATGATGGCATGTGGTAGTGTGTAATCCTCAATCAATCTTTAGTATTTTGCCGTAACTTTCCTTTTTGAGACTCTGAGGGTAGTTATTTCTAGGTATTGTTCGTTATGTTTAGAAAACATACAAAAGTCATCGATTCATACTTCTTATATGGTAGAATTGGTTGAATGTATTTACAGGGTAGGTAAAAGCATTGAATGGCGGTCACTTTAAGTCAAATTTTCAGCAAGTAGAAGTTTATGTGAATTTTGAAAGACGAAAAGTGAAAGTAAAAGGAGTAGATTATGTTTGTATTTTCTCTTTTGTGTAATGAGTCTTGATGAAAATGTAATTGAAAAGGCATATGTATGTTTCAAATCATTAACCTATTGTTTTCGTATCGTAATTGGGTCGTTTTTAATACAAAAGTGACCCGATTATGATATGAAAATCAATGTTTTTTTATGGCTAATCTTGCAAATAAGATAGGCTGCAATTAGTATGCGTTCTTAAAGCATTGTTTATCTTTTACTATTTTCAGACAATCTTTTATGTTTTTATTTTGTTGCTGAAAATGAATATTTAAAGTTGAGCATTTTTGTTTCATGGAGATATATGCTGTTTTCATATGTCTTTATAGAGGCGTAAGCGGTGTTGTATGAAAATGTGTGTGAATAGTCAAAATTCCAATATAAATTTTGAGTTGTCAAATAATGGATGTATGATATAGTGACGGATAAATTTATTTGAGTTAAAAATAATCAAATGTTATCTATACAGCGAAAAATAATATAACTTTGTCTTCAGTTATTTGTTTATATAAATCTAAAAAACATAAACCCATACATAGGGTTTAGTATAGGTAATTTGTTAATTCTTATTTTAAAAAGATGAAACATACAATTTTAGTAACAGGAGGTACTGGATTTATCGGTTCTCATACCACAGTAGAGTTGCAGCAGGCCGGATATAATGTGGTAATAGTTGATAATTTGTCTAATTCTAAGCCGGAGGTGGTTGACGGAATAGAAAAAATCACAGGTATTCGTCCGGCTTTTGAGCAAGTTGACTGTTGTGACTTAGCTGCAATGGATAAGGTCTTTTCTAAATATGGAGATATTAGCGGAATAATACATTTTGCTGCAAGTAAAGCCGTTGGTGAAAGTGTGCAGAAGCCGTTGCTGTATTATAGAAATAATATAACAAGTTTGCTTAATTTGCTTGAATTAATGCCTGCACACAATGTAAAGGGACTTATCTTTTCTTCAAGTTGCACGGTATATGGTCAGCCTTCGCCGGAGAATCTGCCTGTAACAGAAGAAGCTCCTATACAGAAGGCCTTGAGTCCTTATGGCAACACAAAGCAGATTAATGAGGAAATAATTCAGGATTTCATCCATAGCGGAGCACCTGTTAAGTCTGTTATTTTGAGATACTTTAATCCTATAGGAGCACATCCGTCAGCTCTTATTGGCGAATTGCCAAATGGCGTTCCAATGAATCTTATTCCTTTTGTGACACAGACGGCTATTGGTATCAGAGGACAGTTAAAGATTTTTGGCAACGACTATAATACTCCTGACGGAACATGTATTCGTGATTACATATATGTAGTAGATCTTGCAAAGGCACATGTTAAGGCAATGGAGAGAGTGCTTGATAATCCTTCTACGGATGCCGTTGAGATATTTAATATAGGTACAGGTAAAGGCGTAAGTACTCTTGAAGTTGTTGAAGGATTTGAAAAGGCTACTGGTGTTAAGGTTAATTGGGAATATGCGCCTCGTCGTGAGGGTGATATAGAGAAGGTTTGGGCTGATCCGGCTAAAGCTAACAATGTCTTGGGGTGGAAAGCTGAGACCGGCTTAGAGGAGACTCTGCGTTCTGCCTGGAAATGGCAGTTGAAGCTTAGGGAAGACGGAGTTCAATAATTGACATTAGCAATAAACGTATATTATATTTATATCTGCCTGTAAAAAATAATTTTATGGGCAGATAATTTTTTATACTAAATTGGTTATTTTTATTCTGTAGTCTTTTTGAATTTTTATCGTGTAAATTACAATAAAAATTAGGAGTTTATTTATTGTTTCCTTTTGCATATAATATGCAAGTCTGGTTTATAACATTTTATCATAATAAAAATGAACTTTCAGTCGTCTCTTTGCAATTTATGGCAAGGACTGAAAGTTCATTTTGAGTATAAAATTATCTGAAAAGATTATTTTAGCATACTTTATGTGATCCGTCTTTAATTACAGCGTCATAAACTTTTGGCTCTCTGCCATATTTCTCGTTGTATTTTTCTTTGGCATCATTTACGAAAGAATCATAAAGTTCTTCCTTTACCAGATTTATTGTGCATCCGCCAAAACCGCCGCCCATTATTCGGCAACCGGTAACACCATGTGCTTTTGCAATTTCAACCAGGAAGTCTATTTCTTCACAAGAAACTTCATAATCTTTGCTTAAGCCATCGTGGGTCTCATACATTTTTTTGCCAACTGTTTCATAGTCGCCTTTTGTCAAGGCATCACAAACAGCGAGCACTCTGTCTTTCTCGCCAAGAACAAATGTTGCTCTCTTTATATCCTCGTCGCTGACTTCAGATTTAACAGAGTCGAGCATGTCCCAGTCTGCGTCGCGTAGTGTTTCAATCTTTCTATCAGGATATTTGTTCTTCAAAGCCGCAACAACGTTTTCGCAACTCCTGCGTCTGTCGTTGTATGCAGAAGATGCCAGCTCATGCTTTACAACAGAGTCGAGCAGAACCAGCTTGTATCCTTTCGGATCAAATGGGAAGTATTCAAATTCGCGGCTTCTGCAGTCAAGACGCATGAGTTTGCCCTCTTTGCCGAATACGCTTGCAAACTGATCCATTATTCCGCAGTTTACACCACAGTAATTATGTTCTGTTGCCTGGCCGGCAAGAACCAGATCCCATTTTTCTACTTTATTGTCACCAAACAAATCATTGAGGGCAAATGCAAAGCAGCTTTCCATTGCTGCAGACGATGACATGCCTGCACCGAGAGGAACGTCACCGGCAAATGCGGTGTTGAAGCCTTTTACGTCAACCCCTCTTTTTTTCATTTCTTGTACAATGCCGTAAATATAGCGTGCCCAACTTGTTTTGGGGCCTTCAGGATCGTTTACATTAAATTCAACGCGGTCTTTCAAGTCAATGGCGTAAGCCATTACTGTATCTGTTCCGTTGGGGCGGATTTCGCACATTATGCCCTTGTCTATAGCTCCTGGGAAAACAAATCCGCCGTTATAGTCTGTATGTTCTCCTATAAGGTTGATTCTTCCGGGTGATGCATATACATTGCCAGTTTTTCCATCAAAATGCTTGATGAACCGGCTTCTTACAAATTCTATGTCCATGTCGTGTTCTTTTTATTATAGGTTAATATTATTTTTCTACACCAAATTTATATATTGTTTTTTGTTTATATTGATTTTCTGGTTTTAATATTACAGAAGGGAAATAAGGATGGTTTGGTGTGTCTGGGAAATGTTGAGCTTCAAAGCATATTGCGCTTCTTCTTGGGAATGTGGCCCCGTGCTGTCCTTTGTATCCGTCAGCCCAATTGTCGGTATATACTTGCATTCCCGGTTCTGTGGTATACACTTCCATTGTTCTGCCGCTTATAGGTTCTTTGATGCGTGCAGCAAAACTGAGTTCGCCTTCTTCTTTTTTGTTCAGTACAAAGCAATGGTCATATCCTGCGCCATTCTTTATCTGCTCGTTGTCGGCATCAATGTCCAGTCCTACAGCTTTAGGTTTACGGAAATCGAAAGGAGTGTCTTTTACAAATCTTATTTCACCTGTAGGAATACACGTCTCGTCTATTGGCAGGTAGTAGTCTGCATTAATTTCGCAAATAAGATTGTCGATAGTCGGGGTAGGGTTTGCTATTCCTGCAAGACTGAAGAATCCGTGACTTGTCAGGTTTATTATTGTCTTTTTGTTTGTTGTTGCCATGTATTCAATGATAAGTTCATTGTCGTCATTGAATATGTATGCTACAGTTATTTTCATTTCTCCGGTGTAGCCCTCTTCACCGTATGATGAAACGTAGTTAAGAATAAGAGTTTCATCGTTCATTCTAAGTGCATCCCACACTTTGGCATTGAATCCTTTCAGTCCTCCATGCAAAGAGTTTGGACCATTGTTTATAGCTAATTGATATTCTTTACCGTTTAACTGAAACTTACCTTTGCATATTCTGTTGCCATATCTTCCGATTAATGTAGAAAGATATGGTTCCGGACTGTTGATTACATCTTGTATATTATCATGCCCTTGTATTACGTTTGCGTAATTACCATTTTTGTCGGGCATCATAATTGCAACTATAGCACCTCCGTAGTTAGTTATTGCAACTTCGTTTCCTGATTTGTTCTTTAGAATAAATAGATCTGTATTTTTTCCGTCAATTGTGGTTTGAAAATCTTCTCTTTTCAAACCACAGAGGTTTGGTGTTTCATTTGTGTCCATAATATTACTTTTTAGTTAATAAATTCTATGCAAAGTAAACTAAAAAAGTTGAGAAACACAAATGAAACACCTAAAAATATCTCATATTGTTATTAAAAACCGTTAAAGGCAATCATTAAGAAAGTCGGCTACAATATAGCTGCTTCCGCCAACGAAGATAAAGTCATCTTTATCTGCTTCTGCCAATGCTTTATTGTATGCAGTGGCCACGTCGGGATAGCATGTAGCCTCAAGATTAAGGCTTTCGCTTATTTCTTTAATTTTGTTTTCGTCAATTGCTCTTTTGGTATTTGCATGAGTAAAATAATATATTGCCTTTTGTGGAAGAAGACTCATCACAGTTTGAATGTCCTTGTCATCAACCATTCCGAAAACAATTCTCATTTTACGGCATTGCTGCATATTGAGCTGCTTGCTGATATATTTCCATCCTCCGACATTGTGCCCTGTGTCGCATACAACTTTTGGGGCGTCCATAATCTTTTGCCAGCGTCCTTGCAGGCCTGTCAGTTCAGAAACGTGTCCGATACCCTCCTTTATATTTGCCCCGCTTATATTAATGCCACTTTCGGCCAATACTTTAACAGCACAGAGTATGGTATTGGTGTTTTTCTCTTGATATATTCCTCCAAGTTCACCTTTTATATTGCCCAGGCTGATTGTTTCGTATTCGATGCCTCCGTCTGCCAATGCTTTAGAACTGATAATTTCTTTGTCCTTTTCTGCGAGGTATATTTTGCTGTGTTTTTGTTTGGCAGTGTCACAGAATACGGGTAGGGTTTCTTCTGTCGTTTCACCAACCACAACCGGTATACCTTCTTTTATTATTCCGGCTTTTTCTCTGGCAATGGCTTCGAGCGTATTGCCCAAGAATTGTGTATGGTCAAAGCTGATATTGGTTATTATAGAGAGTATAGGCGTTATAATGTTTGTGCAGTCAAGCCTTCCGCCCAGTCCCACTTCGATAACAGCTATATCAACGCCTTGCTCTGCAAAATATTTAAATGCCATAGCTGTTGTCAGTTCAAAGAAACTCGGGTGTAGAGGCTCAAAGAAATGTCTTTCGTTCTCTACAAAATCTATGACATATTCTTTGCTTACACATTCTCCGTTTACCCTTATACGCTCGCGAAAATCCTTGAGATGCGGCGATGTATACAAGCCGACCTTATATCCGGCAGACTGCAATATTGAGGCTATCGTGTGAGAGCATGAGCCTTTTCCGTTCGTTCCGGCTATATGGATTGTCTTGAAGTTTTGGTGGGGATGACCAAAATGTCTGTCAAGTTCGAGCGTATTATGCAACCCCTCTTTATAAGCAACAGCGCCCACTTTTTGAAACATAGGGACGCTGTTGTATAGATATTCAATTGTTTCTTCGTATGTCATTTTTCTGAAACTGTCAGTTGTTAACTGAAGTAATTTCTGAATTTCTGGAATATGGTGCGTTTTGTAGCTGAGTCACCTTTAAAGTTATCGCTCTCGCGCATCTCTTCCAGAGCCTTCTTTTCTTTCTGGCTAAGTGTCTTCGGTACGTAAACACTGATGTTTACAACCATGTCGCCATTGCCTCTGCCATATCCTTGAACTGCCGGCAGACCTTTGTTTCTGAGTCGCAGAGCCTTTCCGGGTTGAGTTCCCGGCTCGATCTTTACTCTTACGCGGCTTCCGTCAATTGTCGGAATTTCAACACTTCCACCAAGAGCTGCGGTAGGGAAGTCAAGAAGAAGGTTATATATAATGTCGTTGTCGTCACGGATAAACGTGTCGTTCGGCTCTTCTTCTATATATACCTGTATGTTTCCTGGTGTTCCGTTGTGTCTTCCTGCATTGCCTTTTCCTGGTACATTTACTATCATACCTTCAGAGACACCGGCAGGAATGTTGATTTCAACAACTTCTTCACCCTTTACAACACCAGTTCCGCCGCAAGCGTGGCACTTGTTCTTTATAACTGTACCTTCACCGCCACATGTAGGACATACGCTTTGAGTCTGCATCATGCCGAACAGGCTTTGAGTGGTGCGTGTCACCACGCCGCTGCCATGACATGTCGGACAGGTCTCTCTTGCGCTTCCGTCTTCAGCACCTGTTCCGTGGCAGTGGTTACATGTAACGTCACGCTTTACTTTGAATTTCTTTGTAACGCCTGTTGATATTTCCTGCAATGTGAGTTTTACTTTCAGACGTAAATCCGAACCGCGTTGCTGAGCAGGACGATGCTGGCCTCCGCCGAATCCGCCTCCGCCAAAACCGCCGAATCCTCCACGTCCGCCGAACACATCGCCAAACATGCTGAAGATATCATCCATACTGAAACCGCCCGCACTGCTGAAACCGCCAAAGCCTCCGCCGCCGGCAGGACCGTTAAATCCAAACTGATCATATTGCTGCCTCTTCTGCGGGTCATGCAATACGTCATATGCCTCGGCTGCTTCTTTGAATTTTTCCTCAGCTTCCTTGTTTCCAGGATTACGGTCGGGATGATATTTTATGGCAATTTTTCTATATGCCTTTTTTATTTCGTCTTCAGAGGCGTCTTTGCTCACGCCAAGCACCTCATAATAATCTCTTTTTGCCATTGTTAAATGTTAGATGTTTATTGTCCAAAAACTTTTGTTACAAACATGCCCGTAAAGTTATTGCCCTACAGCAACTTTTGCATGTCTTATAACTTTGTCGTTGAGAGTATATCCCTTTTGGACACAGTCTAAGACTTTTCCTTTTTTATCATCGCCCATTCCGGGAACCATTGCCACAGCCTCATGATAGTCTGTGTCAAAGTCCGCATCTTCTGTCTTTATTTCTTTCACGCCAAGACTTTCCATCGTTTTGTTGGTCTTTTGGTGAATCAGTTTCATGCCTTCTCTTATGACTTCAATGTCATCAGTCTTCTCGGCATTTTCGATGGCGCGTTCCATATCGTCAATTATAGGCAGAAAAGCCTGAACAGCCTTTTCTGATCCGTTCAGTATCAGTTCGGTCTTTTCTTTCAGAGTCCTTTTCCTATAGTTGTCGAATTCAGCTACAGAGCGAAGATATTTATCCTTGAGAATCTCTATCTCTTTGAGAGCTTCTGCCAGAGGATCTTTTTCTTCATTTTCTTTATCTGTGTCGGCAGCGTTTTCTTCAGCCTCAGTGTCTTGTTTTTCTTCAGCCTCTTCAGTAACAGTATTATCCTGGTTTTCTGCCTTTTCAGATTCTTTTTCTTTTTCTGCAGCGCTTTCTGATGATGCCTTTACTTGTTCATCATCTATATTAATTTTTTCTTTCTTGTCCATGATGTTAAAACTTTTTGTAGTACGTGCAGCAAAAATCTTGCCAAACCAAGTTGCTGACATTTATTCGTACATTTTGGCACGCTGTTCTTTCAGCTGTTCATCGTAAATATAGTCGTCATACTGCATGAGCTTGTCGATTGTTCCTTTAGGAGTAAGCTCTATTATGCGGTCTGCCACTGTCTGTATGAACTCATGGTCGTGGCTGCTGAACAGGATGTTGCCTTTGAATCCTACCAGGTTGTTGTTGAAAGCCTGGATGCTTTCAAGGTCAAGGTGGTTGGTTGGCGTGTCAAGGATAAGGCAGTTGGCGTTCTTGAGCTGCATGCGTGCTATCATACAGCGCATCTTCTCACCACCGCTCAACACGTTTACTTTCTTCATCACTTCCTCTCCGCTGAACAGCATTCGGCCAAGATATCCTTTCATCATCACTTCGTTGCCGGTGCCAAACTGTCCAAGCCATTCAACGAGGTTCATGTCGCTGTTGAAAAACTCGGTGTTGTCGAGTGGGAGATAGGCTGTTGTTATTGTGACACCCCATTTATATGTTCCGGCGTCAGCCTGTCTGTTGCCGTTTATTATTTCAAACAAGGCTGTCATGGCTTTCGGGTTGTGACTCAGGAACACAACCTTCTGACCCTTTTCTATGTTGAAGTTTACATTGTCGAAAAGCACAGTTCCGTCTGCGTCAACAGCCTTCAGACCTTCTACTTCAAGAATCTGGTTGCCCGGCTCACGCTCCATCTGGAATATAATTCCCGGATACTTACGTGATGAAGGACGGATTTCTGCGATGTTAAGTTTTGCAAGCATCTTCTTGCGGCTTGTTGTCTGCTTGCTCTTTGCCACGTTGGCAGAGAAACGGCGGATGAACTCTTCAAGTTCTTTCTTCTTCTCTTCTGCTTTCTGGCGCTGGTTCTGAGCCTGACGCAGTGCCAGCTGTGAACTTTCGTACCAGAACGAGTAGTTACCTGCGAACACTGTTACTTTGCCGAAGTCGATGTCTACGGTCTGTGTACTTACAGCATCAAGGAAGTGACGGTCGTGGCTTACCACCAATACTGTCTGTTCAACGTTGCTGAGATATTCCTCCAGCCACTGAACTGTGTCGAGGTCAAGGTCGTTGGTGGGCTCGTCGAGCAGCAGGTTGTCAGGATTACCGAACAGGGCCTTGGCCAACATTACGCGTACCTTCTCGTTGTTAGACAACTCGCTCATCTGCTTGCTGTGCAGATTCTCCTTGATTCCGAGGTTCGACAGCATTTGCGCTGCATCGCTTTCGGCATTCCATCCGCCCATCTCGGCAAACTTTTCTTCAAGCTCTGCCACCTTGTTGCCGTCTTCGTCGTTGAAGTCTTCTTTCATGTAGAGGGCTTCACGCTCTTTCATGTTCTGCCATAACGGCTGATGTCCCATAAGCACAGTGTCCATCACGCTGTACTCATCATATTTAAAGTGATCCTGATCCAATACGGAGAGACGCTCTCCAGGGCCAAGCTCAACGCTTCCTTTGTTTGGCTCAAGTTCTCCGCTTATGGCTTTAAGCAGAGTTGATTTGCCTGCACCGTTGGCGCCGATCACGCCATAGATGTTGCCGTTTGTGAACTTGATGTTTACATCCTTGTAAAGAACTCTCTTTCCAAACTGAATTGCAAGATTTGTGACTGTTATCATTCCTATTTTACCTTGTATTATATTTTGGCTGCAAAATTACAACTTTTTATCTGATATTCCAAATTTAAGATAAAAGGCTTTGTAAACATTTCGTGTAAACGGCGGAAAACTTGCTGTTTGGGCTTTAAATGGCTGACTATTAATAGCTTTAGTCATTTGTCGGTATCTGTTTGTCGTGCTGTTGTATGTTATGTTCTTTCACTTTTGTGTGATAATGCCTGCATGCTGAATTACAATGTTGTGGCAGACGCCACATTAAGTTTGTCGATGTCCATGTTACATCTTAAACCCCAATCTGTCATTAGACTGCACATAGTCTATTTTGTGCATTCCTGCTTTCAGCCCGTCTTTTTGTTTCTGTTGTCGTCTTTTTCCGGCTTTTTCTTGATACAGCCCGTTATGTCTGCAAAAATCTAACGAAAATATGCTCAATATTAAGCAAAAATCCCGACCGGATAATAACACCAGATTGGAGTTAAACTCATGTAGCGCCTGCGGGAAACATTATCAAAGGCTTGTAACAAAAGTTTTGTTTATTTTATATACAGCACGAATCGTCTTCTTGCATTTTTCTGATGCCCGTTTGTGCTGTCTGTACGGCTGTTCTTGTGTCTGTAGTTCACATCCTGCTGAAGAAAATCATGCGCCACACGGGTGTTCCGTCAATCTTTATCAGCCATGCGGCAAGGGCGAGAGCCACGCATATTGTTATGATAACAACCGTTCCGGCTCTCACCAGTCGCGGCGGCACGCCGCCTATTATGTTGCGCACCTTCTCGCTTCTCAGTTCTATGTTGTCTTTTTCGTCCATGCTCCGTTTCCTTTCTTTCTTTTTTATATGTTGCCGTCTGTTGTGCCGGCGTCGTGTGTCCGTGGTTATGTCTGCGCCTTGCCGGTTGCCGGCGGCTGTCGTGCTGCGGCGGCTGAGGCTCAGTTGCCGAGTTCAAGCTGGTTCTTTACCAGTTGGTAGTACATTCCGCGCTTCTCGGTGAGTTGCTCGTGAGTGCCAGTCTCTGCCACGTGTCCGCCGTCTATCACCACTATGTTATCGGCATGTCTTACCGTGCTCAGCCTGTGCGCCACTATCACCACCGTGCGCCCTTTGTAGAAGCGGCTCAGTTTTTCAACTATGGCACGTTCGTTGTTGGCGTCGAGCGAGTTGGTCGCCTCGTCCAGAAATATGTAGTGAGGATTCTTATACACCGCCCTTGCTATCAGTATGCGCTGCTTCTGTCCCTGGCTCAGTCCCATGCCGTCGCGTCCTATCTTTGTGTCAAACTTCAGCGGAAGGCTCATCACGTAGTCTTTTATGCAGGCTATCTCTGCCGCCTTTACCATCCGTTCCTTGTCAATGTCGCCGTCGTCAACGGCTATGTTTCGCGCTATTGATTCTGAGAATATCACTCCGTCCTGCATCACCACTCCGCACTGCCGTCTCCACCAGTCGAGGTCTGTCTTTGCAAGGTCTGTGCCTCCTGCGGTTATCAGTCCCGCCTCCACGGGATAGTAGCCCAGCATCAGTTTCACGAGCGTTGTCTTTCCGCTGCCCGACGCGCCTACTATTGCCGTAACCTTGCCTTCGGGTATGTACAGGCTCACCCCGTCTATGGTCTTTGATGGCGAGTGAGGGTCGTATCTGAAGCTTATGCCGTCGAGCCTTATGTCGTGTGTCATGTCTGCGGGCCGCATTACGTGGCCTTTGGCGTTTTCGTCGTCAGCGCGGTGAATCTCGTTTATGCGCTCAAGGCTTATCTTCACGTCCTGCAGCGAGTAGAGAAATCCCATCAGCTGGTCTACGGGACTGTTAAGCTGACCTATTATATACTGCACCGCGAGCATCATACCGAGCGTAAGCTCCCCGTTGATCACCGCCGTTGCCGACACCACCGTTATTATTATGTTCTTTAGTTCGTTTATGAATATGCTTCCCGCCTCCTGTGTCTGCTGCAGCTTCAGGCTCTTCATCTGCACGCCGAAGAGGTCGGCCTGTGTGTCCTCCCATTCCCAGCGGCGCCGCTGCCGGCAGTCCTGCAGCTTTATTTCTTGCATTGACGTTATAAACTCGTAAGTCTTGTTGCTGTTTATTGCCTGCTGCTCAAACAGCTCATAGTCGAGCACCTTGCGCCTTTTCAGAAACATGGCTATCCATAGGGCATACAGTGCGCTGCCGGCGGCGAATATTATAAATATCACCACGTTGTATGTTAGCAGCACTATGCCGAACACCACGAGACTCAGCATTGAGAACATTACGCTAAGCGTCTGTCCCGTCAGAAAGCTGTTTACGCGCGCGTGGTCGTTCATGCGCTGCAGCAGGTCGCCTGTAAGCTTTGTGTCAAAAAACGACATGGGCAGCCGCAGCAGCTTGATGAAGAAGTCGCTCACGAGCGATATGTTCACGCGCATGCTTATGTGCAGCAGCAGCCAGCGGCGTATAAAGTCGAGTGCCGTGCGGCTCAGCGTCAGCATGAGTTGTCCCAGGAGCACGAGCCACACGAATCCGATGTCGCGGCTCTTTATTCCCACGTCGACAATGGCCTGTGTGAGGAACGGAAGCACGAGCTGCAGCACGCAGCCTAAGAGCAGTCCGGCTATAATCTGTCCGAAATATTTTTTGTACTTCTTTATGTATCCGAACAGAAAGCGGAACGAGCGGCTTTCGCCGTGGCTATTGCCCCGCTTGTTGTCATAAAAGGCAGGAGTGGTTTCTATAAACATTGCCACGCCCTTGTCTTCTCCGCCCGAACGTGTGCTCACCCAGTGCTTCTCCATGTCTTTCTTCCTGCATATGGCAAAGCCTTTGCCGGGGTCGGCAACATAAAACTTCTGTTTCTTTACGTCGACCTTATACAGCACCACAAAGTGGTTCTGGTTCCAGTGCAGTATGCACGGCAGCGGAGCTTCTGCCAGGTTGTCGAGGCTTACACGTCCGCATACCGTATGCAGCCCCAGCTTTTCGGCCGCCTCGCTTATGCCAAGCAGCGACACGCCTTTTGACGTGGCGAAGCACAGCTTCGACAGACTGTCGAAGCTGTAGTCTGCCCCGTAGTGGCTGCATATCATGCGCAGGCATGCTAAACCGCACTGCATCGCGTCGTGCTGAAGGTAGAGTTTAAAGTTTCTCATTTATTTTATAATACCCGAAAATCAAACTAATATTTACGGTCCATCAAGTTGAGGTCATCCTAAATGTCTTTCATGATGTCCTTGTCCAGGTCTATTTTCTTTAGGTTCTTTCTTGCTTAAAATTGACATTTCATATAATTCTTTCTAAAAGGGATATCAGTGAATCTGTATAGACAACGTCGTTAAAAAATAGAAGTACTAACAAAAATCTTTTCATAATTTATGAATTTATATAGCATTTAATATTCTGATTTTTATTGATTATTGCCTTGTTCTGTCTATCACATCGTTGTTATTTCTTGATGAACTTACTGTTATGTCTTGATTAAACAAACTAAGCGATGCTGACAATGTGATACCTCTCATGTCATTAGTGCCGTAGGTTCCGTGTTGGGTGTTGATGTATCTGATATCAATATTGTTATAATTTGCACGGTGCAAGATATCTGATACACTGAGTGTGAGTGTTAATTTGTCTTTTATCATGTTCATCTGTACACCTGCGCTCCAGTTGTTTGCGGGACGCTGGGATATATTTGTGTCTTCAAGATAACTTTGGAATGTGAATGTTGTGTATGCCGTAATTTTGTTGTTCAGAAAATAATACAAATTCATGTTTCCTGAATAAAACGGGCGGTGTATTTTTATTGTTTTATTTAGGAATATGTATTTATATTTCGGAAAGTTTATGTAAAGGTTTCCACTGAAGTATAGTTTACCTGAAAACATTCTTCTGTTGTATCCAAGCATTGTGTAAAATGATTCAGAACGTTTAACGTTTATCGGTGTCTCGCATACTATATCTGTGGACGGATCCTGATTGTATACAACGCTTTTTATAAGGTTGCGTGTGTGGGTATATCCGGCAGTCACGTATAATCCTTTCCATCCTGCGTAAATTGAGATATTGTCGTTCACACTGGGTTGCAGATCTCTGTTACCTGCTGAATACGACAAAGAGTCCTGATAAACAGGATAAGGGTTAAGGCCGGTGTATTTCTGCCTATTTACGCTTCGTCTGTAATTAAGCTGGAAAGTCCAGTTTTTCCACGGGAAGACGGTTAATGTACCCGATGGCAGGAAGAAAGAAGTATGTCGGGAGTTGCTGATTGTTTCCGACAGAGTGTTTATCCAAACTTTTGTATCAGAATATTCGTAGCGCCCACCCAATGATAGGTGAACTTTTTTCCATTTTTTCCCGAGGCTTAAATATGCGGCTGTAACATTGTCTTCCGTTTTCTGTCCGTTTGAGCCCAATTTCTCAGGCTGCCATTTGCTGTCAGACAGATAGCCGTATCTGTCATTTACATTATAATAACGTGCCCCTGCTTCCGAACTGATATTGAAAGGCAGATTAAATGAATAAGTGGCATTAAGTGTCATTATTTTATATTTGTTCGTAGTTTTCGTGAAGTTATTGTTCCCGTTATCATTATTTTTGTTTTTTTCTGCAATATCTGTTCGCGAATTGCTGCTTATTATAGAATAGTCTCCGCCCAGTGACAGGAGTGACCGTCCTATTTTGCTTTTGTAATATAGAGTTATATTATGTAGGTTACGATTGTCTATTGTTTGTCTCCTGATATTCTTGTCGTTGTATTTTTCTGTATCAGAATATTTCATATCAGCATTACTTATGTCGTTTTCTTTTTCGTGCTGGAAGTAATAAGCCAGACTTATTGTGTTGTTTTTGTTGATGTCGAAATTATTATTCCACGTTATGTCGTGACTGTGAGAACCCATGAATAATTCGTTGGCTTCATCGCTTCGGAATGTATGGTCGGGATGAAAAATCTCTGTATAATATGTTTCTTTGTTGAGAGACATCCAAGCTCCGTAATCATATCCTATAGATGAATTCCATATACCATATTTCATGCGAAGCTCAAATGATGGATTTTCTGAGAATTTCCGTCTTACAGTGGTCGTATTATAGACGTCAAGTGCAATGAAGTCTTTTAGTGGTTTTATTGTTATTATGTTTATCACAGCGTTGGTTCCTGCCGGATATTTGGCTGAAGGTTCTCTTTCAATTTCTATCTTTGCAATGTCTGATGTCTTCAGTGTTGTGAATATGTTTTGATTGGTTACTTCTTTTCCGTCAACATAGTATATTGGTTTTCCTTTTCCAGCCACGTCAAAGTTGTTGTTCCCTTTTGCTATTATCCCGGGTGTGACACTCAGCATATTTCCAAGGTTTCCCATTTTGCTTAGAAAAGTTCCTTTAACGGTTACTGTCTGTCTGCTTCCTTCTGTTTTTACTATAGGTCTGTAAGCTTTCACTTCAATAGGACTCAGTCTGAAGTCTTTACTTATGCTGTCTTGTTGAGCATAAATATCAGTGGGGGTATGAATATACAGTGCTAATATTAATAAAAAAGTCTTCATATGTTTATTCTTTTAGATTCGACTTAAATTTAATGTTGGTGTTTAATTATAATTTACTATTTCTGTTTTGGTTCTCATAAATTAAAGGTAACATCCCTGTACCACTGGATATGTAGCAACAAGGCTAATGTACCGGCTGATTTGCAATCTGCCGGAATTGAATATAAGGATTTTCAATCCGAAACTCATACATATAAATTATACATAGGAAGTAAGTGGATTGAAAATCCTTATATTTTATGCTGTCGGATAGCATATCCGACAGAACATTAGCCTTGTTGTTTATTAACGCTTTAAACCGCAAATCCTTTGGATTTTTCGTCCCATTGGATATATATAATGTATTGCCACAAAAGCCTATTGACGGAATATCGGCAGATTGTGCAGATGCTTGTGCTGTAAATGCCATAACGGCAAACATTATTAATAATAACTTTTTCATAATATTTTGGTTTTAAATTCAATCGCAAAGTAACAGAATTTAGAAAAAGGATGCAAATATTTTAAGAATTGATTTTTCACAAGTTTTTCACAACGGCGGACTGCCTGTATGACTAATCGTCTGATTATAAAGACTTTATATATTTGTCGAAATCTTTTGGCGAGCCTTCGTGTCCGGTCATCTTTACGAGAAGCCTTTTACGTATGTTTGAAATGTTAGACGAAGACGAATCTGTAAGTATGCATATTTCAGCCGGCACAAAGTTAAGTCTTATAAGCAGGCAAATCAGATATTCGTTGTCGTTGAGCGTATTTTCCCATTTGCTCAATGGCTTATAGTCTCTGAACATTTCCTTAAGCAGGCCTGAATCTTCTTTGCCGATGCGGCTGTGTGTCTTTCTTGCATGCTGTTTTATCCGCTTTATCACCGGTTTGTCTTCAAAGACCATCTTGTCTTTTATGTCTTTAAACTTATCTTCATATTCAGCACGCAGCACTTCTATCTCTTTTGTCTTTTCTTCAATCATCCTGTTTACTTCGGCATGCAGGCCGCTGTTGATGCTTTCGAGCTCTGTTTTGCTCATTTCAAGCTCATTTATTTTGCGCTTATATTCTTTTATCTCGTTAACTCTTGCCCTGCGTTTCCTTATTATATATGTTCTCACGGCCAGTGCCCCGCCAATGGCTGCAGCCATGATAGCCATAATTATGATTATGCTGATATATTTTGTCCGCAATGCGTCTTTCTCAGCCTCTTCAGCATTCTGCCTGTATCTGTTATAGTTATACATTGCCTGCATCTGCTGGAGATGTTCGGTTGACATATGGGCATAAAGCGTATCCGTCATCATGCGTGCTAAGTCTGCATATTTCGCGACAGAGTCAGGTTGATGAAGTTTTTTGTATAATCCAGTAAGACCTTTATAGCTGTAAGAGAAATCATTAGGATAATTGGATGTTGTCTTCAGGCACTTGTCAAAGCACAGCCTTGCAGAGTCATAGTCGTTAATGCTAAGATAATAATATCCTTTAATTGCATAATGCACTTCCAGGCCTTTTTTAATGTTGCCATATTTATCAAATCTTCCGCTCATTTTTTCATATACATCCAAGGCATGCTTGGCTTTTGATATGTTTCCGTTTTTTGCGTAAATGTCAATAAGTGGCCCTAAAGAGTAGGCTGCTTCTCTTTTATATCCGTATTTGGAGTAAAGTCCATACAGCTTTTCGCGTATGCTGATGACTGAGTCTATTAAATACTGTTTAGAATAAATATTTGCCTTCTGTTCGTATGTAATAATAGCACTTAAAGTGTCTTTTGCCTTCATTGCGTATTTAAACGCCAGGCTATTTTCGTGGAAAGCGTCGCTTATGGCACGCTGATTTTTTAAAATCTCTGCCGACCATACGTGTATTCTGTGCAGTGTAAGAAAGTCGCAGCTGCTGTCAGTGGTGTCTGCCTTTGCTGCCGCTTCATGAAAATACTGCAATGCCATGGGGGCATCCTGACTCCTTTGATATACGCATCCAAGGATATAGTATGCGAGCATACGTTCGTTAGAATCTCCGTGCTTGTCAAAATAGTCGGCAATGTCTTTCAGCGAGTCGGTGCTCATGGGCATTGCGAGCTTGTTTCTTACTTTAGCCTTTAGCAGCAACAGCTTCATGTGCCGGCTTTTGTTCATGGCGCTTTCTCCCTCCAGACTGTCAATAAGCGTCATCGCCCTTTGCGGTGCCGCCTCGCTCAGACTGTCTGCCACAGCAATATCTCTGTCTGCCGCCTGCTGTCCGCAAGACACAACAGATAATAGTGTTGGCACTATAGATACGGCCAATAACAGGCCGCCCGTTATGTTGGTTATAATTCTTTTCATCGTTTTAAATGGTATTCGAGATGCAAAGATAGTGTATTTTTAGGAGTTAAAGGAGTTAGAAGTAGTTAAAGGAGCTTGTTTAAGTGAAGAACGAAGAGTGAAGAGTGAAAAATTCGATACTCTTGTGGATTATTGTTATTTCACTTTTCATTTAACCGCCTGTACAACCGATATGAACCAACAAAGCTAATGTGCCGGCTGATTTGCAATCTGCCGGAATTAAGTATAAGGATTTTAATCCGCTCACTTCCTATTTTTGATTAATAGGTATGAATTTCGGCTCACAGATCCTGATACTTAATGCTGTCGGATAGCATATCCGACAGAACATTAGCCTTGTTGTTTCCTGTGCCACAGGAGGAACTAAAGTCAAATGTCTAGTCATAAAAAAACAGGCGGAAACCCTTTTTCTTACAAGGATTTCCGCCGTATGTGATCCCGTTGGGATTCAAACCCAAGACCTTCAGAACCGGAATCTGACGCTCTATTCAGCTAAGCTACGGGACCATTGCTGTCTGCTTCCACACGCTGTGCATGCGCCAAAGGTGCGCATGTCTGTGCAAGAAGCAAGTGCAAAGGTAATACATTTTTTCGATTTATGCGTCTGTTGCCACATAAATTATTGAAAATAAGGAATAGTTAATAACCGACTACAGACCTACTGCCGCAACGGCACATGGCCTTTGCATCTACGGCGGCGGCAACATGAAGCGGCAAAAACAAGCCCACGGCACGGCAAGACGCACGCACCTGAAGGCAACGGCACAGAACAAGAGCCGACGGACATGCGCCATAATCTGGATGCGGAGCATCTGTCCGTCGGCTCATTGGTATGTCAGGCCGAAACGGCCTTTATGTTTTCAACTTTATAAATATATATTACAGTCTCTCGAGCTGTACGGTGAAGTGACGCATGAGCGGTGCTTCCCACGCAATTCTTACACCGCGTGTAATCTCAGCCCTGCGCTCATAAACGTTCTTCAACGCAGCTGCTATAACAGCGATGTGATTGTCTGTGTAGACGCGGCGCGGAATGGCAAGGCGCAGCAGGTCGAGACCTGTGAAGCGGTTTTCGCGAGTAACCGGGTCGCGGTCGGCCAAGAGATAACCAATCTCGCATCCGCGGATACCTGCCTCGAGATAAAGCTCTATGGTAAGTGTCTGTGCGGGGAACTCCTCCTTCGGAACATGTGTGAGCACCTTTGGAGCGTCAACGAAGATGGCGTGGCCGCCTGCCGGGCGCTGATAAGGAATGCCGTACTCGTCGAGCAGGCGTGCGAGCAGCTGCACCTGACGGATGCGTGTGTCGAGGTTGTCAAACTCTGTATTCTCGTCGAGACCTATTGCCAGTGCGTTCATGTCGCGTCCGTTCATACCTCCGTATGTCAGATAGCCTTCAAACTGCACACAATAGCCCTTGGCGCCCTCATACCACTCCTGCTTGCGTGTGGCAATGAATCCGCCCATGTTTACGAGTCCGTCCTTCTTGGCGCTCATTGTCATGCCGTCTGCCAGAGCGAACATCTCGCGTGTAATCTCCTTTATGGTCTTGTCGGCATATCCTTCCTCGCGTGTCTTGATGAAGTAAGCATTCTCGGCGAAGCGTGCAGAGTCGAACACAACGGGCTTGCCATACTTGTCGGCAACGGCGCGCACCTGTCTCAGGTTCTCCATTGACACGGGCTGTCCTCCTGCTGTGTTGTTGGTTATGGTTACGATGATGAACGGTATGCGGTCGCCGTGCTCCTTGAGCGCGTTCTCAAGCTTCACGGGGTCAACGTTGCCCTTGAACGGCACCTCGAGCTGAGTGTCCTTAGCCTCGTCGACGGTGCAATCGAGCGCGATGGCCTTACGTCCCTCGATATGTCCTTTTGTAGTGTCGAAGTGAGAGTTACCGGGCACGATGTCGCCTTCGTGTACGAGATAAGAGAACAGCACGTTCTCTGCGGCACGTCCCTGGTGTGTAGGTATTACATACTCAAAGCCCGTGAGCCTCTGTATCGTCTCTTTCAGCTTGAAGAATGAGTCGGCTCCAGCGTAGCTCTCGTCGCCCATCATTATTCCGGCCCACTGGCGGTCGCTCATTGCGCCTGTGCCTGAGTCGGTGAGCAGGTCGATATACACCTGGTTGGCTTTCAGTTGAAACACGTTATAGTGAGCCTCTTTAATCCACTGTTCGCGTTCTTCGCGTGTGCTTTTGCGTATAGGCTCAACCATCTTGATTTTCCAAGATTCTGCGAATGGTAATTCCATAGTTTAAGGTTTTAATAATTTCAGCTCCAAATTTAATAAAAAACCAATTATGCAGCAAGCACATTTCAATAGTTTTTTCATTCATTTATAATTTTTGTAATAATATCACGCCGCATATATGCCCTCTGCCGGCCGTCATCATGCGGCTGCACGGACAAGGCGGCATACCACTAAGCCGTGTGTGGGCCACCATGCCACCACGGAGCCAACCTAAGCACACCGAACACTGATATGCCTGTCGCCGGCAGAATGTAAATATTATTCGCAGTTTTCGTCCGTTTAACGCTCCCAAAATTGCCATGCCAGAAATAAATACGGCATTCGTCAGAAAAACAGGCCAAAATCAAGTTTTACATATAACACACTACAAATCAAGCAATTATACATTTTCTAAATCAAAATCAAAAGTATCAGAAGACTAAAAATGACCGGTTTCAACATGAAAGACGGCCTTTTATGTGCCGAAATACAGCTTTTCAGCATGCCAAAAGCATGCTTTTAGATGATGAAAAACATTGATTTACGACCTTCAATGATGGTCTTTTGTTAATAAAAGCCAACAAAGCGAGATTTAGACGAGATTCTATTAACATACGTTACACTTTGTTTTTCTGTAACGGAAAATAATTTTGTCATTACTTTTTACCGTCATCAAGACTATTGCCGAAGTATGCACGCAGCACGGCCTTATACCTAAAGATGTGCCTGCGGAATAATGCGTGAAGGCATGTCAGACACAAACGAAGTCACTGCGGCAGATATACAAATGCCTGCCGACAGGCAACAAGGCAATAAGGCATACGCAACAAAAACAAAACTGACGGGCAGCAGCATTGCCGTAAATCAGCAATAAGCCTGTCCGTCAGCTTTTTTACGGATATGGCGCACAGCACCATATACATTATAATATCTGAGATGCCTCTCAGGCAGCGCCATGCCGGCGCCCTGCCTATTTAGAATCCGTAAATCTCTTTGAGCTTCTCGCCGAGATCCTCGCCCCTCAGGTCTGTGGCAACAATCTTGCCCTCGCCGTCGAGCAGCACGTTGGCCGGTATGGCGTTGATGCCGTAGAGGGGAGCTGCGGCGCACTTCCAGCCCTTCAGGTCGCTGATGTTGGGCCACTTCATGCCGATGCTCTTAATGGCAGACTTCCATGCCTCGGCGCTGTTGTCGAACGAAACGCCCACTACCTCGAAGCCCTTGGCATGATATTTCTCATAGTTTGCCACTACGTTTGGCATCTCCTGACGGCACGGTCCGCACCAGCTTGCCCAAAAGTCAACAAGCACATAGTTGCCCTTGCCGCACCACTCGCTCAGCTTGCGCTGCTTGCCTTCGGTGTCGTTCATCGTCAGGTCTGTGAACATCTTGCCGGGCATGCGCTTCTCGAAGGCTGCAAGCTGCTGCTTGACGCGGGCCAGGGCAGGATGATTATAGTAAGGAGCCGACGGACTTAGCAGGTCTTTCAGCTCGTTATAGTCGAGCGCGGTGTAAATCTGACTCAGATAAACGGCCGGTATAAGGTTGTCCTTGTTGGTCTTTATTATGTTCAGCATGTCGTTGAGCATAGAGTCTCTCACCACGTTGAAGCGCTCTGCCAGAGCCTTAGCCTTTGCCTTGCCGGCTTCGCTGTTGTCTCTCGCCACCTTCTCATACTCGGCATATATCTCGCTTGTTGCAGCGTCATACTTTTTCAGCGGCAGGCTGCACTCAAAGAGTTTTTTGTTGAGGTCAGAACCGGCCATTGTGTAGTTCACCAGGTTCATGTCCACAGGTGTTCCGTCGTTGAAGAATGCCATGCCCTCATTATTTGCGTCCAGCATGAATATCTCGTTAAGGTTCTGCTTTCCGCTCAGCTCAAACTTTCCGTTGCTCACCGTTGCGCTGTCTAAAGCTGCGCGCTGCCCCATCACATAAAGATAAACCTTCGATACGCTTGCGGGCACTGTTCCCGTAATCTTGTAAGCAGTCTCCTGCGCCTGCATCGAGATGGCTGCCATCACCGTCAGGGCTGTTGTCAATAGTTTTTTCATATTCCTTTTACGTTTTCTTTGTTTATTTCCAAATATCTCCGGCCTTTTACGGCCTGTATAAATAACATAAATGCAAAGTTATCAATTAATCGGTATCGGGCAAATAATTACAGGCGTAATCTTATCTTATTGAGTTTTTTTATTAATTTTGCAGCCGCAATTTATTTACAGAGTGCTTGGTAAACCTCTTAAAAAACAAGGAAATGAAAACAGATAAGCAACAAGTAAGTGTGCTGTTCATGCTTTTCAGCATACTTTTCTGCGTCTGCCTGATAACGGCAAACGTGTTAGAGACAAAGCAGATTTCAATCGGACCGGTGAACATCACCGGAGGATTGCTCGTGTTTCCGGTGTCTTACATTATCAACGACTGCGTGTGTGAGGTGTGGGGATTCCGCAAGGCAAGGCTCCTTATATGGGCAGGCTTCGCCATGAACTTCATCTTCGTGCTGTTCGGAGCGCTGGCCGACGCCATTCCTGGCGCGCCTTACTGGCACAACGACGAGGGTTTCCATGCCGTGTTCGGCCTTGCCCCACGCATTGCCGCCGCCTCGTTTGTGGCCTTCCTTGCCGGCTCGTTCATCAACGCCTACGTGATGAGCCGCATGAAGATATCGTCCAACGGCAAGCATTTCTCTCTGCGCGCCGTGGTGAGCACAGTGTTCGGCGAAAGTGCCGACTCGCTGATCTTCTTCCCGCTTGCGCTGTCGGGCGTGGTGCCTGCAGGCGAGATGCTGTCGCTCATAGTGTCGCAGGTGGTGCTGAAGACGCTCTACGAAATCATTGTGATGCCCGTAACGATACGTGTAGTGAAGAAGACCAAGGAGCATGAGGGCACCGACGTGTATGACAACGGAATAAACTATAACGTTTGGAAAATATTTAATCTACAATGATGACTGAAGACAACAGAAAAGACGAGGGACTGAAGGCCCTCGGCGCAAAGACCGCCTACAGAATGGACTATGCACCTGAAGTGCTCGAGACGTTTGAGAACAAGCATCCGGGCAACGACTACTGGGTGCAGTTCAACTGCCCTGAGTTCACATCGCTGTGCCCCATCACGGGTCAGCCCGACTTTGCCGAGATACGCATAAGCTATATCCCCGGCGAGCGCATGGTTGAGAGCAAGAGTCTGAAGCTGTATCTGTTCAGCTTCCGCAACCACGGCGACTTCCACGAAGACTGCGTGAACATAATAATGAAGGACCTCATCAGGCTGATGAGCCCTAAATATATAGAGGTGACGGGATACTTCACTCCGCGCGGAGGCATAAGCATATATCCCTATGCCAACTACGGACAGCCCGGCACTAAATACGAGAAGATGGCCGAGCACCGCTTCATTAACCACAACATGGGACGCTGACCTTAAGCCGCGACACATGCCATAAGGCCGCCCTGCAAATCATACAACATCATGAAAAGTAAACTCCGCCTGTTAGCTGTCATACTGACGGCATTACTTTTTGTTCCGGCTGATGCCGAAGAAGTGCAAGACTCGTGCCGCAGCCGCGTGGCTGTGGTGCTCAGCGGCGGCGGTGCAAAGGGCATGGCCCACATAGGCGTGCTGCGCGTGCTGGAGCGTGCGGGCATACCTGTAGACATTATCACGGGCACGTCGATGGGCGCCCTGATCGGCGGCTTGTATTCAATAGGCTACGACGCTGCCACACTCGACTCTCTCGTAAAGGTGCAGGACTGGAAGACGCTGCTGTCTGACAAGGTGGACGTGAGCAACCAGAGCCTGGCCGAAAGAGAGAAGCAGAACACCTATCTGCTGTCGCGCCCGCTTAGCATAGCCCGCAAGGCACGCAACGCCGCAGGCGGACTGATAAGCGGCACCAACCTGTCGCAGCTCTTCACACGGCTCACCGTAGGCTATCACGACTCAATCAGCTTTGCCGACCTGCCCATACCGTTTGCCTGTGTGGCAACAAACATCGTGGACAACACCGAATACGACATGTACGGCGGACACCTCTCGACAGCCATGCGGGCAAGCATGGCCATACCGGGCGTGTTCACCCCGGTGCGCAAAGACTCGATGGTGCTCGTAGACGGAGGCCTGCGCAACAACTATCCGGCCGACATAGCCAAGCGCATGGGAGCGGATATAATAATAGGTGTGTCGGTGCAGAGCGACAACCGCACGGCGGCAGAGCTGCAAAGCGGCCCCGCCATACTGATGCAGATCGTGGACATCAACTGCAAGAACAAGTTTGACGAAAACTGGGCTATGACCGACATTCCTATCAAGGTGAACGTAAAGGGCTACTCTTCGGCAAGCTTTACGCGGGCAGCCATCGACACACTGATAGCACGCGGCGAAGAGGCTGCCATGCAGCAGTGGGAAAAGATTGTGGCACTGCAGCAGCGCCTTGCCTCAGAAGGCTACATCCACGCGGCGCGTGCCTCGCGCCCAGTGCCGACAAGTTCGGAACTTACGTTCAAGATAGACTCAGTATGCTTCGACCGCATTGTGGCCTCCGACCGCAACTATATCATGTCGAAATACAGGCTCAACAAAGGCGACAGCGTTTCGGTGAAACGCATCGAGGAGGCTATCACTGCCCTCGGCGTAAACTTTCTATACACCAACCCGGGCTATACGCTCAACAAGAGCGGCAAAGGATACGTGCTGAGAATATCGGCAGACGACAAGCGCACAAGCAGGGTAAACCTCGGAGTGAGATTCGACACAGAGGAGATGGTGGCCCTGCAGGCCAACGTGTCTCACCAGATAAAAGCCCGCATACCTGTGATAATGGAGCTTACGGGCCGCCTGGGCAAGCGAATGATGGCCAGGCTCGACGCACAGATCAATCCGCTGCACTACGGAAAGATAGGCCTCTCGTATGTATTCAGGCACGACGACACAAACATCTATGAGGGCGGCAAGCGCGACTACAACTTCACTTACAACCAGCACTCTGTCAACCTGCAGCTGCTAAGCTTCAACATACGCAACTTCTCGGTAGACGTAAACGTGAAGATGGACTTCTACGACTTTCACGACATGCTGTCGGGTCCGTCGTCTGAATATGAGACTCTCGACAATGTCCACTTCTACAGCTACATCTTCAGGATGAACTACAACTCGGAAGACCGCTGGTTCTTCACCACGCGCGGCGCACGCTTCAATGCCGGATACGGCTACTACACAGACAACTTCATAAGCCACGGAGATGAACCCGGACTGAGCGTGGCCGACTTCATGTGGCGCATGTCGTTCCCGCTCAACAGCCGTTTCGTGCTGCAGCCCATGGTAAGCGGACGCTTCCTTATCGGCAACGACATTCCGCTAATCATGCGCAACTCCATAGGCGGCATGCATCCCGGAATGTATCTCGAACAGCAGCAGCCCTTCGCGGGCATCGGCCACATAGAGTTTGTTGACAACATGCTGCTAACGGCACAGCTCATGGCGCAGCAGCGCATCATGGACAACAACTATATCATAAGCCGCCTGTCGTTCGGACAGCGTGGCGACAAGCTGCGCAACCTCTTTGAGAAGGGGCCGATGACGGGATGCGAGATAGCATATTACTACAACAGCATGTTCGGCCCGATAGGCGCGTCGCTCGGATACTCAAGCCGCACGGAGGAGCCTTACTTCTACGTAAACCTTGGCTTCCAGTTCTGACAAAACGGGACTGCATGGGAAAACCGGTTTAACCCAAATCAGTCATTGTTATTCGGTCGCTATTTTTGCTTTATATTGAGCGGATTTCCGTTAGTTTTTTGCAGGCACTTTAATAGCTTATAATTAATAATCCATAATTAACAGACACCGCAAAACACGGAAATACACAAGACAAAAGGCATGCTTCTGCAACATGAAACATGCCTTTTTGCATGCCAATACATGGCCTTTCGCATGATAAGAGATAGCCTTTCACATTTTAATTCGCAGCAGTTTACACACCGAAACGCCGCATTATGAAATTAAACAGGCACGCTTTCGCACAGACAGGACAACAAAGATAAAATCACAAAGTTTTTTCTTAAAAGCTCATCACTCATCACAAAGCGGCACAACCCGCTGTGTGACAGCACATTACAGTGTGACGAGTTGCCTGCGAAACTCATCACGCCCGAAGGCCGCATGGCACGATATGATGAGTTGATCCGTAAACCCATCACGTCTCAACACTCTGTAAGCCAACACTTTACATGGCAATGTGACGAGTGATGAGTTTCTAAAGAAAACTTTTTGCTTATTCTCCTCCCTGCCCTTTCCTAAATATGGTTGACTTCAAAAAGCCCTTTTCCAGATTAAAGTCGACTCCGGCTATCCCCCAAAAAACGGTCATCAGAATTATGGTTAAACATCACCACCGCCCCCAATCTCCCCGACTAAAGCTACAAAACTGCAAGCCAAGCAAGGCAAATACAGGCAAAGCGGGCTGTATCAGTTTGTAAAATTAATTTCCACAGGCACGTTAAGGTTTGTTAGTTACAAATAGAAACTTGTCTATTTGCTATCCTACAAGTGAATTTTAGACACTTTATCATGTATTTTGCTATATGTATTTAGCAAATCAGCACAAAAAATATGATAAAATGTTCATAAGACTATAAAAAACAAATAAATATTCGTCTCAAACCATATTATTTTGTCATAAAAACTTTTAGATTTAGAAAAAATACCTATTTTTGCATAAATGAACATGTGTGCCGGACAAAATCAGGCCACACACAATAAAAGATCTAATAATAATGAAAAAGAAAATCCAATTCAGTCTCGTTTATCGCGACATGTGGCAGTCTTCAGGTAAGTTCCAGCCACGTAAGGACCAGTTGGAGCGCGTTGCTCCGGCAATCATCGATATGGGATGTTTCTCCCGCGTTGAAACCAACGGAGGAGCCTTCGAGCAAGTTAACCTGCTCGCCGGCGAGAATCCTAATGAGGCAGTGAGGGCATTCTGTAAACCGTTTAATGAAGTTGGCATTAAGACACACATGCTCGACAGAGGACTCAATGCCCTACGCATGTATCCCGTGCCCGACGACGTTCGCAGACTCATGTATAAGGTTAAGCACGCCCAGGGCGTTGACATCCCCCGCATATTCTGCGGTCTTAACGATGTCCGCAACATAATCCCCAGCATTAAATGGGCGCTTGAGGCCGGCATGACTCCTCAGGCTACTCTTTGTATAACAACATCACCAATCCATACAGTTGAATATTACAGCAACATCGCCGACCAGGTGATTGCTGCCGGTGCTACCGAAATCTGTCTTAAGGATATGGCCGGTATAGGTCAGCCGGCTATGCTAGGCAAGCTTACAAAGGCTATTAAGGACAAGCATCCAGACGTCATCATACAGTATCACGGCCACTCAGGACCAGGCCTCTCAATGGCTTCTATCCTCGAAGTGTGCAACAATGGTGCCGACGTTATCGATACAGCCATCGAGCCGCTGTCATGGGGTAAGGTTCATCCGGACATCATCTCTGTTCAGAGCATGCTGAAGAACGAAGGCTTCGAGGTTGCCGACATCGACATGAACGCATACATGCGCGCCCGCACCCTCACACAGGAGTTTATCGACGACTGGCTGGGCTACTTCATCAACCCGGGCAACAAGCACATGAGCTCACTGCTCCTCGGATGCGGTCTGCCGGGCGGTATGATGGGAAGTATGATGGCCGACCTCGCCGGAATACACCGTTCGATCAACTCTACACTGAAGAGCAAGGGACAGCCGGAACTCACAACAGACGAGATGCTGGTGAAACTGTTCGACGAAGTGGCATATGTATGGCCGCGCGTAGGTTATCCACCACTCGTAACTCCGTTCTCACAATATGTCAAGAACATCGCACTGCTCAACCTGCTCACCATGGCACAGGGCAAGGGCCGCTTCGTAATGATGGACGACTCTATGTGGGGAATGATTCTCGGCAAGAGCGGAAAGATACCTGGAACAATAGACCAGGAGCTCGTAGAGCTGGCTGAGAAGCAGGGACGTCAGTTTACTGATGCTGACCCGCACACACTTATACCTGACGCTCTCGAAGGCTTCAAGAAGGAGATGCAGGACAACAACTGGGACTTCGGACAGGACGACGAGGAACTGTTCGAGCTGGCTATGCACCCGGAACAGTATCGCGACTACAAGAGCGGAATGGCAAAGAAGCGTATGCTGGCCGACCTGCAGAAGGCAAAGGATGCGAAACTCGGCGCAAAACTCACACCGGAAGAAGTGTCAGCATTCAAGCACGCAAAGGCAGACGCCATCGTGTCTCCATTCAAGGGACAGGTGTTCTTCGACTTCGAAGGCAGCAGCGAGTGTGTTCCTTGCCTTGAGCCGTACATCGGACAGCACTACAAGGAAGGCGAAACATTCTGCTACATACAGACACCATGGGGCCAGTTTGAACCGGTACCGGCTGCACTCGGAGGCAAGCTGGTTGAAATAGCTGCACGCCAGGGTTCAAGAGTCAACCGCGGTGATGTGATAGCATATATTGAAAGAGACTGGATCAATTCTTAATCCGAACATATTCCCGGGCCGACGGAACAGCCCTACGCCCGGGATGCCATAGCTAATTGTTGCCATACGGCCGGCTTGCCAATATTGACGAACCGGCTTATGGCAACAATATCATAAATGAAACCACTGTATGCCGGCCGTTTTTAGCCCGAACCGGGCGTTAGAATTCAGCCGTTTTTTTTGCTTTATATAGGGCTGATTTTCGTTTGATCAATCGCAGGCATGGATGGCTATGCGAAGAAAAGACACACGAAAAGACAACCATAGAAAACAAAAAGCCGGATGAAAGCATGAATAAACAAAACAGATAAAACCATATGCCGACTGACGACCGAGCCGGGTTTAAGCTTTATTAAATATATACATACAGAAAAACGGACGTGCACCCAAACAATTAATCCTACTTAAAAAATGAACTGGAGACAAATTATCGACAAGTATTATTCTGACAATGCAGAGCTGAAAGACATCCTTCTGCGCCACAGCAGCGCCGTAGCCCGCAAGGCTCTCGACATAGCAGAAAGGCATCCCGAACTGAATCTTGACCTCAACTTCATTGAGGAAGCTGCCATGCTGCATGACATAGGAGTGATAAAGACCGACGCACCCGACATAAAATGCTACGGCAATGAGCCCTATATACGCCACGGAGTGCTCGGAGCCGAGATGCTCAGGGCTGAAGGAATGCCGCGCCATGCACGCGTATGCGAACGGCATACAGGCGCAGGGCTGTCGCTTCAGGAGATTGTAAGCCGCAATCTTCCGCTGCCGCATACCGACCTGCTGCCCGAGACGCTCGAAGAACAGGTGATATGCTATGCCGACAAATTCTTCTCGAAGACACGGCTCGACCGCGAAAAGACCATCGAGCAGGCAGAAAAGAGCGTTGCGAAACACGGCGAAGAAGGCCTGAAAAGGTTCTGCCTATGGAAAGAAATGTTCGAATAAAGCCAGCCTTACCCTATAGTCTCAGACTTTAACATCAATAGGTAATCAGCATCAAGCCCGCCATTCACCTTACGCCGGGCGAACTTACGCCATATCCTCAACAGATATAGCGTGGGCGTCAATAAGGTAAAAGACTATAATCAGCCCGACATAAGACAAGGACCACACCGGGCACAAACAACCATCTGATAAAAAAAACTTTGTTGATAAGCCATGGAACGCTGTTCCACGGCTGACCAACAAAGTATAATTTATATTATCAATTAAAGTTACCGTCTGCTTTCAGACTGCCGAACTGTTATCCTACAACAATCTGGCGCACAACATTCTTTTCCTCTTTGCGTATCTTAGGAAGCACAACCGTAAGCACGCCGTCGCTTACTTTGGCTGATATCTTCTCCTTGTCAACATCGTCGGGCAGTATCAGTGTCTGCTCAAACTTGCTGTAGGCAAATTCACGACGCAGATAGTGAGCCTTTTTCTCCTCCTCAGCATTGTTCTTCTTGCTCTCCATCTTTATTGACAAATCGCCGTCCTGGTTAAGATGAACATTGAAGTCTTCCTTCGTCATTCCCGGCGCAGCAACCTCAACCTCATAATCTATTTCGCTCTCTTTTACGTTTATTGCCGGAGCTGTAGCATTGGCCTTAGGCATGAAGTCTGTGTCAAAGAAATCGTTAAACACGTCGGGTAACCATGAATTCTTGCGATTAACTGGTATCATAATTATATTCTCCTATTTTTAATTGTTTTTTATTTCTGTTCTGTGATGAGCTTCAAATCTTGTTGTCGGCTCTCACTAAGATATATTACAACTTACGTACCAGCATAAAAAAGCATGACATTTTGTCTGAACTACAAGACAAAATGTCATGCTAAATATATTTCTATACCTTCTTTTAAGCCGCATCAACGATGCTGCACAGAAGCATCAGTCTTCATCATCGCCTGCCTCATCAGCGTCGCTTTGCTCAGGCTTGATGTCGCAGGCTGAATACTTGTCGCGGTAAAATCCGTCTACAATGCTGTCGGCAAGGCTTATGTTAGGCACCTGCACTGAGTCGCAGCCAAGAGCCTCGGCCGCCGTGATGAATATCTCGGCTGCAGGAATGATAACGTCTGCACGGTCTACCTTGAGCCCATACTGCTCAATACGCTCCTCTACACTTAGCACCTTCAGCTTAGAGTAAAGGTCTTTTATCTCATCAACCGTAACATATCTGTTTTCGCGCTTTGCATGTGTAAGCTTGAACAGTTTGTTGATGTTTCCGCCCGAACCTATTATCCTTATGTCGGGCATGTCCTTGGCAAATCTTTTCAGGTCGGCCTTCATCTTCTCGACGGTCTCCTTCGACACCATGCCACCCAACATTCTCAGCGTACCGATGTTGTACGACTGGCTGTGAGTGAGCGCGCCGTCGTGAAGCAGAGAAATCTCAGTGCTGCCTCCGCCTACGTCGATATAGGCATAGTTGCCCTTTGCACTGCCGATGTTCTCAACGATGTTGTTGCACAGCAGTCGCGCCTCTTCCCTGCCGTTGATAATCTCTATGTCTATGCCTGTTGACTTGCGGAGCTTGTTGAGCACCTTCTTGCCGTTCTCGGCGTCACGCATGGCCGATGTGGCGCATGCCCTGTAGTCGTCAACCTGGTTGAGTTTCATTATCTGCTTGAAAGCCTTGAGCATGTGCTTCATCATGAGCATACGCTCCTTTGAAATCTTGCCGAGCGTAAATACGTCTGAACCCAGGCGCAGGGGCACACGCATATACATCACGCGTGATATCTGCTGCATGCCGTCTTCGGTTGTTCTGAAGTTCTTTATGAGCAGTCGCGCTCCGTTAGAACCTATATCAATAGCTGCTAATCTCATATCTGTTTTTAATTTTAAAACTGTTTATCAAATCATCATTTCATACAGTAAGCTATGCATCGCATAACACACTGATACACAGACCATTACAAACCGCAATATAAAAGGTCATGTTTTAGGCTGCAAAAGGCCGTCTTTTACATGACGAAAGGGCACCTTTTACAGGCCAAAATGCCACCTTTTGGAAACTGGCCGAAATCATTCGCCCTGACCGGCAGCCCTGGCTTCAGCCATATATGCGTTGTAAAGCTCCTCCTGCGAGCGGAACGGGCGGCCGTCTTCAACCTCCTGTATCACGTTTGCTCCGCTGCCGTCCACGATGCGTCCGTTGGTGGTGTCGCGCAGTCCGTAGTCAACCGTGCGCATAAGGTCTTTCTTCATGTCCTCGTCATAAACCGGAGCCATCACCTCGATGCGGTTGAGCAGGTTGCGCGGCATCCAGTCGGCACTGCCGATAAAGAACTTCGGATTGCCGGCATTGCCGAATATCAGTATGCGCGAATGCTCCAGATAGCGGTCTATTATACCCACGGCATGTATGTTGCCGCAAAGTCCCTGACGGCTTGTTACGAGCGAGCAGTTGCCCCTGAGCACGATGTCTATCTTCACGCCGGCCTTCGACGCGGCATAAAGTTTCTCTACAACGTCCGGCTCAGTTATATGGTTTATCTTCATCTTTATCCATGCCTCACGGCCCGAGCGCGCATTCTTTATCTCCTTGTCGATAAGACTTATTATCCTTGTCTTCATCGAGTTTGGCGACACCATAAGTTCTCTGAACCTGAACTGCGAGAACGGGCGGTCGATAAAGTCGAACACCTTCTTAACCTCAGCCACGATACTCTTGCGCGCCGTCATCATCAGATAGTCGGTGTACACCTTGGCGTTACCTTCATGGAAGTTGCCTGTACCGACACAGGCAATGCTGCCTTTGGTCGACTCTATATAGAGCAGCTTAGAGTGAACCTTAAGTCCCTCCACGCCATATATCACGTTTATGCCTTCCTCCTGCATGCGCTTGCTCCAGCGTATGTTGCTCTCCTCGTCGAAACGGGCAAGAAGCTCAACCACGGCCGTAACCTTCTTGCCGTTGCGTGCGGCGCATATCAGTGCCTTAACCACCTTTGAGTCTTTGGCCAGTCGGTACAATGTGGTCTTTATCGTCTTAACCTCAGGCTTCAGCGCAGCCTCACGCAGCAGGCGGATATACCCGTCGAACGAGTGATACGGCACATGGATGAAGAGGTCCTTGCGGCGTATCTGGTCAAGAATGCTCTCCTGTGCAAGGAATTCAGGTTTCATCACGTGAGCCCACTTCGGATATTTCAGTTCGTCATGGCCGCAGTCGGGGAATCCCATCAAGTCCTTGTGGTTCTGATAACGGCTGCTGCCCAAAGACACATCGAGCTTGCTCACGTTGAGTTTGCTCATCAGTTTCTTCTTCATCTCCTTGGGCATGCTCTTGTCGTAGATAAGTCTCACGGGCTCGCCGTGCCTGCGGCTGCTCACGCCCTTGGCAATTTTCTCAAGCACGCCGTAGTCGGAGTCGTTGTCCATCTCCATCTCGGCATCCTTTGTAAACTTAAACGAATACGACTCAAATACGGCCGGCTTGAAGCCGATGAATATCAGCGGAAGGCAGTATCTAACTACATCGTCGAGATACATTATATTGTCGAAGCCGTCTGACGACGGCAACTTGATAAAGCGTCCGTTCTCCCTGTCGGGCACCTTTATTATGGCCAGACTGCTCTTCGGGCGCGACGAACCGCTCGTTATGTCGGTCTTTCTGACAAGAAGATAAATACGGTTGTCCTCAAGCTGCCCTATCTCGCCTATCTCCGAATACCATATAGGGTTTGTGTAGCCGTTAAGGCGCTCGTGAAAGAAGTTTGTCAGAAATCTTTTCTGCTCATCGTTCAGCTGCGTCTCGTCAAGCATTCTTATGTTATGCTTCTCCAGGCAGTCGAACACATGGTCTATAGCCGAGGTGTACTCCTGGCTGTAGGCAGAGTTGAGCTTGTTTATCTTCGCCATGGTCTTGCGTATCGTGTCGTGCTGTCTGCGCACTTCCTTATTGTCAGACTCAAGCAGACGGCTGAGCGAAGCCATGCGTACACGGAAAAACTCGTCGAGGTTGTTAGAATAAATACCCAAAAATGAGAGTCTTTCAAGCAATGGTATGTTTTCCTTCTGAGCCTCCTGAAGTATGCGATGGTTAAAATACATCCAGCTTACATCACGCTCAACATAACGTTTCTCCTTTTTGTTCTTGGCCATAACTCCTACTTCTTTGATTATTGTTTGTCCGTTTTCATGTCCCTGTTGCATGCATCATGGCCGGCACTGCGGCAAATACGGCATACGGCCGGCGCTGCAACAGCAATAACACTTATATTAATTTATTTTGCAAAAATATAACTATTATCCAACATTGCCGCTGTATTACATATTAAAATGATAATAAAATATCGTTACAAAGGCGTTTTCCTGCAACAATTTATCTGCATGTCTGCGATATGTCTGCCAAGTTTATGGCATGTACCGGGCAAAAGATATCATCACCAGACAAGACCAAACAAAACATAGAAACTTTCCGTCCATGCATTTTCCTCTTATCTTTACAAAAGGCATACATCTGCACACCCTCCACCATGAAAGCCAATATGACAGCCGCTGCAATACCGTTGCCACCGGAAAATGCACAAAATCATCAAGCAAAACAAACTCATGATACGGCAAGCTGCCATGCCGCTACAATAGCCTTAGCCGAATATGGATCTGCGCGGACAAGCATAACGACAGGACCATTGCGGCATATCTCAAGAAAAGATACGGAAACAGAAGGAGCCGGATGACAGACTTCGGCGACATATTTGCGATGAACGACCATGTATTTCAACTGAACACCTGCGCCCAAGACCAAGACTCCGTTATACATAAAAACGTGTGCATCAGGGCAATAAACCATACACCTTACGGCAACAAGCGTACACACATACCGCACACAACGGCAAAAAAGCTCTAAAGAAAATATAATTCTTTAGTGTCAAGACGCGTATTTTGAAAAAAAAATTGTAAGTTTGCATAGACAATAATGCATGCGGCAGACCGAATGAGGCATGGGTCGACAGCAAGCCACAAGGCTTAAGCAAGGCTCTGCACGGTCTGGAAAGAAAACATTTGGCAAGCGTGAATACAAGAAAAACAGTAAACAACATACTCAAAATAGCATTTCCGCTGCTGTTCGGCGGGGCGATACTCTATTGGATGTACCGCGACTTCGACTTCAGAAGCATCGAGAACATACTCATCAACGAGATGAGCTGGACATGGATGCTGCTGTCGTTCCCGTTCGGCATACTTGCCCAGATGTTCCGCGGATGGAGATGGCGACAGACGCTTGAGCCTGTCGGCGAATATCCCAGAAGTTCAACGTCGGTCAACTCGATATTCCTTTCTTATGCAGCAAGCCTCGTAATACCCCGCATCGGAGAGTTCACACGCTGCGGAGTGCTCAAGAGATACGACGGCGTGTCGTTTCCGAAAGCTCTCGGAACCGTTGTTACCGAAAGAGCCATCGACACGCTGCTCATGCTGTTTGTCACCATGCTGACACTGCTGATGCAGATGAGAGTGTTCACGACATTCTTCTCAAAGACCGGCACAAGCATGGATTCTATCATCAACCGGTTCTCAACCACAGGCTATATCGTAACCGCAGCATGCGCCATAGCCGCAATTTTCTTGATTCACATACTGCTAAAAAAGCTCTCAATATATAATAAGGTGAAAGCCACCATGGGCGGAATATGGCAGGGAGTGATATCGCTGAAAAGCGTAAAGAACGTTCCTCTGTTCATATTTTACACTCTTGGGATATGGGTAAGCTATTTTCTGCATTACTACCTGACGTTCTTCTGCTTCGACTTCACGTCGTCGCTGGGCTTCCAGTGCGCCCTCGTTACGTTTGTGGTGGGCAGCATTGCAGTGATTGTCCCAACGCCTAACGGAGCCGGTCCGTGGCATTTTGCCGTGAAGACCATGCTCATCCTCTACGGCGTGAGCGACACTAACGCCCTCTACTTTGTGCTGATAGTACACACGGTGCAGACCATGCTGGTCATACTGCTCGGCATATACGGATGGGCAGCGCTGGCATTCACCAAGAAGAGACACGCCGCACATACGGCGGAACCACAGATTTCGGCAAACATATAACAATAAATATGGACATACCGAAGTGCCGGCATACGGCGCGGAGGGACTGACCTGATAACAATTTAATCTATAATGACTATGAGCGAAATTAAAAATCTCAAACCGGAGTGCATCTGGAGAAACTTTGATGCACTGACACAGGTTCCACGTCCGTCAGGACATCTGGAGAAAGTTCAGCAGTTCTTGCTCGACTTCGCAAAAAACACAGGCGTTGAAGCATTTAAAGACGAGGCTGGCAACATCGTTATGCGTAAGCCCGCCACACCCGGCATGGAAAACCGCAAGACGGTGATTCTGCAGGCACACATGGACATGGTTCCACAAAAAGAAAAGACAAGTACTCATAACTTTGAGACTGACCCGATACAAACTTACATCGACGGCGAATGGGTAAGGGCTAAAGGCACAACTCTCGGAGCCGACGACGGTCTGGGCGTGGCTGCCATCATGGCTGTCATGGAGGCTAAAGACCTGAAGCACGGACCTATCGAGGCACTGATAACAGCCGACGAGGAAACAGGCATGTACGGAGCAAACGGACTGCCAGGAGGCGAACTTGAGGGCGAGATTCTGCTCAACCTCGACACCGAACAGGAAGGCGAGCTCATCATAGGAAGCGCCGGCGGCGTTGACATTACAGCCACTCTCGACTATCAGGAGGCTGAAAGCGACAAGACAGACGCAGCCGTTAAAATAACAATAAAGGGCCTGAAGGGAGGACACTCTGGTCTGGAAATATGCGAAGGCCGCGGCAATGCCAACAAGATGATGGTAAGAATCGTACGCGAGGCTATAGCAGAAGACGAGGCTTGCCTGGCAAGCTGGCACGGCGGAAACATGCGCAACGCCATTCCGCGCGAGGCTGAAGTAGTGCTCACTCTGCCGAAAGAGAACGTTGAAGACCTGAAGGCTATCGTTGCCGAATATAAAGAGACATTCAACAACGAATACAAAGGCATAGAGAGCGAAATCGAGGTTGTGGCCGAGGACGTAGCACTGCCCGAAATGATCGTGCCGCAGGAAATTCAGGACAACCTGGTTGACGCCATCTACGCAGCACACAACGGCGTATGGCGCTACATCCCCACAATGCCCGAAATTGTAGAGACATCATCTAACCTTGCAATAGTTGACATCGACGGCGGCAAGGCTGCCATTAAGATTCTTGCCCGCAGCTCAAGCGAGACAATGAAAGAGGATCTGTCAACATCGCTCGAGAGCTGCTTCAACATGGCCGGAATGAAGGTTGAGTTCAGCGGCGCTTACGGCGGATGGGACCCCAACACCGACAGCGAACTGATCAAGGTTATGCGCAACATCTACAAGAACCTGTTCAACGAGGAGCCGACTGTTCAGGTGGTTCATGCCGGACTGGAGTGCAGCATCATCCTGTCTAAATATCCGGGTCTCGACATCTGCTCGTTCGGTCCGACATTGCTGTCGCCCCACACTCCGACAGAGCGTGCCCACTGGCCGTCAACGACCAAGTTCTGGGATCTGCTCGTAAAGACTCTCGAAGAGATTCCGGCTAAATAATTTTAGCAGAAACGATAAAAATTACACAAACCTAATACATGCTGAAGGCGGAAGGCAAAGGGCAAAACGAGCCCCGAACCTTCCGCCTTTTCTGTTGCAGCATCTCGCATAAGAACGCCATAAACACACCACACGACAAGAAGCGGAAAATCATGCCGGCACGACAAATTAATGACAATGCACACAGCCGATTTGCAAAAGGCCGCAAAACACACTGCAAAAGGGCATCTTTCAGAGGCTAAAAGGCCATCTTTCGGAATACAAAAGGGCATCTTTTGCAAGCGCAGCCATAACCGACTGATTTTCAAGACGATACACAATGTCTAAAATTTATATGGCATACATCAACCTGAAACGACGACAACACGCCATAAACTGATGTGCCACAAGATATAAAAAGAGCCGCAACGCCTATTGCACCTGTAAATAAAAAATCACGGAAAGCCGTGAAATGCAGGACACAAAGACTTTATATTTTCGCAACATGCAATCGTTAATAAAAAATATAAAGCAATGAAAAACTTTTATCAACTATCACTATGGTGCATCATGGCATGCACTCTTCCACTGACATTATCATGCAGCAGCGACGAAGAACTGTCGCCCGGCCCTGATCCCGACCCAATTATTCCCGACAACGGCATTGTCAGCCTGTCGGCAGAAGGCCAACAGACCGACGTAACCATACCCACGGCACAGCCCTGGGAGGCAGAATCGTCAGCCGACTGGCTGCAGTTGTCGCAGATGGGAGGCAAAGGCGGCGAGAGCGTAAAGATTATTGCTGCACGCAACATCACCCGACAAGAGCGCATTGGCTACATACGCCTGAGCAACGCGGCCGGCACACGCGCCGCGGCAGACTCAATGCAGATTGTGGTGAAACAGCCGGCAGCAGAGAGCGAGGCTACGGGAGTGGTGCTGACATCTGCCTGCTACCACGACGGCAAAGTGTATGTAAAGATATACAACGGACGCTCGTCTGAAAGCAGCATGCAACAGCTGGGGATAGTGAGCGGCAGCAGTTTCAGCTTCACTGATCCCGACGCCCCCTATCCCGAAAAGGAACCTATCGTGTATATAAAGAAAGGTCAGGAATATGAGGTATGCCCTTATGTCATCCTGAATGCCGACGGCGAGGCCAAAGGCAAGTTCTCTATTGCAGGCGAGGCATCTGTAAACACGCTGCGCGTAAAGCAGAACATCGTTTACAAAGAACTTGGCGAACTGGGCAACAGCGGCTCTGCCACCACTCACTTCACCGACGGCACCACTATATACATGGGCGGAGGCATAGTGAAAAAGACCAACCTGGGATATGAACAGACCGTGACAACCAATGAACTGCGCTCATACGACACGGCGACAGGCGCCGAAAAAACATACGCCGACATGCCCGTCAGCGGTCAGGGCGCATGCTGGAACGGCACACCCGTAATCATAGGCGACGGCGGAATATATTATCTCGCATCAGGAAAATGGAACCTTGCCGCCACGCACAACGGAGAAGTAAAAGCCGCCAGCATTAACGACAACATTATCTATGCCGTAACCGACACCCACATCTGCGCATACAGACTTGACAAAGACAGCAACGGCAACATAACAGCCACGGCAGACGGCAAAACAGCACACGGCACGACATTCGGCGAAAGCACACGCACCACATCTGACGGCAGGGGCAACACATGGCTGCTGGACGACAGCCGGCACACGGCATACATGATAGACGGCAACAAACTGACGGCGCAACGCTGTGCCCCTGCCGACTCGCTCGCCTCCGACTTCAGTTTCATCGGCGTTGCCGGCGGCTATATCTATGCCTTGAGCGACGGCTCAGTAGTACGCTACGAGGCAGGCAGCAGCAACCCGCAACCGCTGAAGATGCTCGGCACATTCAGCTGGACAGGCGAAACGGAATGTGTAAACGGAGTGTTGTATAACTTTGGCGGACTGACCAACTTCCGCGGCACGTACACCGCATCAAAGCAACTGAACCGCTTCTCGCCATCCGACTATGCGCCGATATCCGTCTCGATATTGCCCGAATAGACCGACACTACACATACAGTCAACACAAAATGACAGTTCAGCCCCAATTGGTCATCAGTATTCGGCAGAATCAATGTTATCTATTGAGCCTATTATCGTCTGAATTTTAGCTGAAATGACGGCCAAACAAACAAAACATCAGACGGCAGGACGACAATATAAAAGAACAAGACAGAGAAAGCACCAGACTGCTAATAGGATTAAAACACATGATGCGGAATGACCGATTGGGGCCTCAAGGCTCTATACGCCGACAAAAAGGCTATAGAGCCTTGGTTTAATTTACATAAGCACAACCAACACGACAAAAACCGAACAAAGAAACGCAACAAGCCATTGTAATACAATTTAAATACAAAATTAAAATTCATTTCATTCATTTTTATTTTGAGATTAGCCCAACTTGCAGTATCTTTGCACCGCAAAACAGAAATTTTAATTTATTCATGGACGATTATTACGCGGAAAATATGAACTTGTAGGCGCGGAGGTTTGCTCATTGATGCTGACCGCCGTGCAGTCATAACCGTTTCGGAGGATTAGCAAATGAGAACATATTGGAACACAACCAAAGGCCTTAGGCAGATTGGCGAGTGGGAGCCTAACTGCTGGATACAAGTGACATGCCCGACGGAAGAAGACCAGCGTCTTCTTGAAAATGAATTTAAGATTCCCGATTATTTCCTTTCTGACATCAGCGATAATGATGAGCGTGCCCGTTATGAATACGATGACGGCTGGATGCTCATAATCCTGCGTATACCTTTTGTAAAGGAAATCAGGTCGAGAACGCCCTACACCACCGTGCCGCTCGGCATAATACACAAGCGCGACGTAACCATCACGGTGTGCTTTCACGAAACAAACATGATGATAGACTTCGTGAGCTATCAGCAGAAGCGCGGCGAGGGCTTCACCGACTACGTCGACATGATTTTCCGCCTGTTCCTCTCTTCGGCCGTATGGTATCTGAAACGGCTGAAGCAGATAAACAGCCTGATAGAAAAATCAAAGCGCAACCTTGACAAGGAAGTGAACAACGAGTCGCTCATAGGCCTGTCAAGACTGCAAGACTCGCTGACCTACTTCATCACATCCATCCGCGGCAACGAGAACCTTCTGGCAAAGCTGAAGTTCAAGCTGCAGGTGGACGAACTCGACGCCGACCTGATTGAGGACGTAAACATCGAGATGAGCCAGGCGCGCGAAACCACAAACATATACTCTGACATTCTCGAATCTACCATGGACACATATTCGAGTATCATCAACAACAACATGAACACCGTGATACGTACGCTCACCTCAGTGTCGATTATCCTGATGTTCCCCACGCTCATAGCCAGCCTGCTCGGAATGAACCTCATAAACGGCATGGAACAATGGAAATACGGCTTCGTGATAGCCATAATAGTATCCGTGCTCATTTCAGGCATATCATGGTGGATTTTCCGCCACAAAAGGCTCATTTAACCCAAGAAAAACGTTTTTTTCCAAATTTATTAGGTATTTACAATATTTTTAATTAAGTTTGCACACCTAAGGTTTTACCTGAAAATCAATTCATGAACGAATAAAAAGTTATATGATGGACTCTCAAGAAAAGACACTCAGCCAAGAGAACACTGAGAAAATGAATGTTGAACTAACCGATAACAACATGCAAGAAAACTGCGCTGCCAATGAAAACAACGCAGAAGTGACAACCGACACCACCGAAACAGGAGTATTTGTCTCAGAAAGTTCTGAAGCTGCCGCACTGAAAAAAGTATATAAAAGCAAAAGCGAAATAATAGAAAGGGTGAAAGAAATCGCACACAGCGACGAGCATCCTCAGAAAGGCGAAATAGATTACCTCAAAACAATCTTTTACAAACTTCACTTTGCCGAAAGAGAAGCTGACATGAAAGCATATCTTGAGGGAGGCGGCGACCCGGCAAACTACAAAGTGCTTCCTGACGAAGACGAAGAGGTGTTTAAGGCTGAGATGGGCGTAATAAAGGAAAAACGCGCCAAACTGTTCCTTGAGCAGGAAAAAGAAAAGCAGGAAAACCTGAAGAAAAAGCTCGACATCATCGAGAAGATCAAAGCTATGGTTACTTCGCCCGAAGAAGCCAACAAATCATATCAGGACTTCAAGAAGCTGCAGCAGGAGTGGAAAGAGATCAAGCTCGTGCCGGCAGAAAAGGCGAACGAGCTGTGGCGCAACTATCAGCTCTACGTTGAGCAGTATTACGACCTGCTGAAACTAAACAGCGAGGCACGCGAATACGACTTCAAGAAGAATCTTGAAATAAAGACAAAGATATGCGAGGCTGCCGAAAAGCTCGGCACAGAGGAAGACGTGATAAGCGCATTCCACCAGCTGCAGAAACTGCATCAGGAGTTCCGTGAGACCGGTCCTGTTGCAAAGGAACTGCGCGAGGAAGTGTGGGCACGCTTCAAGGCAGCATCTACTATAATTAACAAGCGCCATCAGCAGCACTTCGAATCGCTGCGCGCAAAAGAGGAAGACAACCTCACAAAGAAGACCGCGCTGTGCGAGAAAATTGAAGAAATAGCCAAGGAAGAAATAAAGACCGCAGGCGAATGGGAGAAGAAGACCAAGGACATCATCGCCATACAGGCTGAATGGAAGACCATAGGCTTCGCTCCGCAGAAGATGAACGTAAAGATCTTTGAGCGTTTCCGCGCTGCCTGCGACGACTTCTTCAGCAAGAAAGCTGAATTCTTCAAGAATATGAAGCAGCAGTTTGCTGAGAATGCCGACAAGAAGAGAGCACTCATCGAGCAGGCAAAGGCTCTGCAGGACAGCACCGAATGGAAGTCGACAAGCGACAAGCTGATAGCCCTGCAGAAGGAATGGAAGACCATAGGAATGGTGCCTAAGAAACTTGGCGACAAGCTATGGAACGAGTTCCTCACTGCATGCAACCACTTCTTTGAGGCACGCAACAGCGCCAATGCCGGCACACGCAACGAGGAGCGCACCAACCTCGAGAAGAAACGCGGCATAATAGAACAGCTGAAAGCACTGGCTGAGAATGCCGGAGACAACATACAGGACAAAGTGCGCGAGCTTATCGACGAATACAACGCTGTAGGCCACGTTCCGTTTAAGGAGAAAGACAAGCTCTACAAAGAGTATCATGACATATTGGACAAGCTTTACAAAGAGCTTAACATATCAACAGCACGCCGCCGTCTCGACAAGTTCAAGAACAACCTGAAGAACGTTGCAGAGAAGGGTGCTGACGCTCTCGACAACGAACGCGCACGCCTGATGCGCCGCTATGAGGCAATCAAGCAGGAAGTTCAGACCTACGAGAACAACCTCGGATTCCTTAACGCTTCGAGCAAGAAGGGCAACAGCCTCATCGACGAAATGAACAGAAAGGTTCAGAAGCTTAAGGACGACATGAACCTTGTACGCGAAAAGATTAAGGCCATCGACGCCGAGAACAAAGACGAAGACTGATTTTCGGCAAGACGGTCAGAACAATAAACATAGATAAGTAAATTGAAAATTAAAATTATCTGCATACTCACGCTATTGCTTGGCGTCACCGCCCTAAAGGCGCAGACGCAAAAGCAATGGCGTGATTCTTTATCTGTAATAAACAGCCAGCTTTATCTTCATCCCGACTCTACGGACCTGTTGCTGCAGAAAGCTGCCGTCAACCTTCAGCTGCTTGAATGGGAAGACGCAGCCGAGACATGCAACGCTATTCTGAAAAAGGATACGGTGAACCTTTCGGCACTTTACTTCAGAGCTTACGCCAACAACAACATGCGCAGGTATGAACTGGCAAGAAACGACTATGAGGACTTTCTGAGAATGTCACCGCGCAACATGCAGGCACGACTCGGACTGGCATACACATACATACAGCTGAAGCGCAACGCACAGGCCATGGACGAGTTCAACAATCTTGTTGAAATGTTCCCAGACAGCAGCATCGTCTATGCCGCAAGAGCAGAACTCGAGAAGGAGATGCGCTCATACGAAACGGCACTGTATGACTACAACGAGGCGCTGAAACGCGAGCCCGACAACCAAGACTACATCATTTCAAAGGCAGAAGTGCTCATCAGTATGGACAGGAAGCGAGAGGCAAAAGCCCTGCTCGACCAACTCGTAAAAAGCGGAGTTGCACGCGGAGCGCTGAAGGATCTGTACGCTAAATGCAAATAACCCGTTTATTGCAGCACAATGACATCAAAGTTTTTTCAGCTTCTGCGGTTTTCTATAGACGAATCACAGCCGGCTCCCGAAGGCATAACTGCCGCCGACTGGCCGATACTGTTCCGCATGGCCAAGGAACAAAACCTTCAGGGCGTAATCTTCCATGGCATTAACCGCCTGCCAAAAGAATGTCTGCCCGAAAAGGAGATGACCATGAGATGGTTTGCCCTAAGCTGCCAGATAGCCAAACTCAACACAAAGGTAAACGTCAATGCAGCTAAAGTTTCTGAAACATTCAGACGCAAAGGACTCCGCACCTGCCTGCTTAAAGGACAGGGAAACGCCCTGCTCTACCCCGACCCGCACATGCGCACGCCGGGCGACATAGACATATGGGCAGAGGGAGGATACAGGAAGGTGATGAAGACCGTAGGCTATATGGCTCCGGGATGCAAGCGATGCTATCACCACACAGACTTTCCCGACTATGGCGGAACCACCGTTGAGCTGCACTACCGCCCTCAGTTTATGAACAATCTGATAAGCAACGCCAGACTGCAGGACTATTTCAGCAAGAACGCCGGCGAGCAGTTTGCAAACATTGTGCAGCTGCCCGACGGAGCCGGTAGCATAGCCGTGCCCACTGCAGCATTCAACCGCATATATCAGATGGCACACATCTCAAACCACTTTTTTCATGAGGGCATAGGTCTAAAGCAGCTCTTAGACTATTACTACGTGCTGCGCCAGGGATTCACGGCAGCAGAACAGCAGGCAGACACACGCACGCTGAAACGCTGCGGACTTTATAAGATGGCCACGGCGGTGATGTATGTGATGCAGAAGGCGTTCTGTCTCGACGACAAATATCTCATAGTCAAGGGCGACGAGCGGCTCGGCAGATTTCTGCTCAATGAGATTATGCTCTCGGGCAACTTCGCCTTCTACGACAAACGCATAGACAAATACCGCGGAAGTCAACTGAAAAAGAACATACAGAGACTTGTGCGCGACGCACGCTTCATGCTCATCTTCCCCGGCGAGAGCCTATGGGAGCCCGTGTTCAGGCTCTATCATTTCTTTTGGAGAACGGCTGCCAAATATTAGACAACGCCGCCACGGATATGCACCAACAGCTGCACGGCGCGCCAACATGTAAAAAACAAATCTTCGAAGTAAATGTAACATAATGCAAAAGGCATCATTCTGCACGCCGAAAGACCACATATTGAGATGCAAAAGACGGTCTTTTACGCTATAATATGCCGCCTTTTACAACACACACAACTAAAAAGTTTTTTACAGAAACTCATCACTCGTCACATCACGATGTAGAAAGCTGAATATCAGGCAATTACACTGTGATGAGTTGTTATGCCAACTCGTCACGCCCTCATGGTCTGTCCCATACGTGATGAGTTCAGACTATAACTCATCACGCGGTATTCTTCTGAAAATCAGTCACATACGTACGAATGTGACGAGTGATGAGTTTCTGTTATAACAATTTTACTGACACAAACCGCAAATAATTGGTTCTTCCACAATTTAGTTGAAAGAATCTCTTTGCGTTATATTATAAATGTTATCACCGATGACAATTTGAACAATGACAATTAGAAAGAATCAATTAGTCAAATATAATTAGTCTTGATATCAAGGCTGTACAAAATGCCGTATTATACGACATTTCTAATGGTATCCGTTGAAGAGTTCGTAAATAAGCTGAAAGTTGTAAAAAGGATGATGTACGGGAAGGCCTCTCTAAACCTCCTAAGAAAATAAGATGGCGTTTAGTGAACTTGGCTTCAACTAAATTGCGGAAGAACCAAATAATTTTGCATCTATATCCATATTGTTTAGCGAGTATGAACAGAAACTTAGACTGTAAATATTTAATGGTAATTTCAGAGCAACGGATTTTTACTGCCATCAACCAATATAACGGCTCACCCGATAAATAGTGGGGAAAGAAAAAAAAATTTTATCTTTGCATCATGGAAAATTCAATGTTAGAGTCTTTGGTAAGCTTCATGCTG
>OLSN01000255.1_pt1 | contig 60535 bp, 49 predicted proteins | sample 1672411 | NCBI WGS metagenome assembly OLSN01 (sample SAMEA3136683, study PRJEB25190) | human gut metagenome | biome: human gut; feature: human-associated habitat; material: faeces | place: Austria | collected 2013 | reverse complement strand
ACCAATATCGATAGATTTTGAAAAAGCACCCTAAGGGAGCTCTATTAAAGTTACCTTTTTTTACCACCGATATGAAAAAGAAATTTTTTGCTAATTTATGATTGACTTTTCATAGCTGGTCTCCCATTGCCAACTTGGTAATATACTTTTCTAAGCTGATCTCCCCCTCTTCAACATTGCAATTACCCAAAAATTCCATATTTTTTATGCAAAATTGTTTATCAACGTTATTTTCTATATACAATCTGAACAATCTTATATCTATCATTTCTTCTAAATCAGACATATTCTCCGGCATATTTTCTGCTATAACTATTTTTCTAGAAGAATATTTATTTTGCTCAACCTTTGCCACTAAAGACTCTTCAATTTTAGGTTGAAAGAAAATAATGTAGATATTATAAATTTCAATAATTTTATCTAATCGTTTTTGAATAACATCCGCCACATTATTCACCAATTCTTCCCAATTCATCTCTAATGCCTGCATATCTGAAAATTGACAGCTTACAATATGTATATAATATCCATCCTCTCTTCTTTTCAAATATACAATTTTACATAAACTATCTATAATATTATCTTTTAACACTTCACTATCTTTCATCCTTACATATTGCGTCATCTTTTTAACTCCTCAATATACTTTATAAACTTTTCATGCAATTGTTCCATTTGACCTTTTCTCAGCATATTAATTATTTCATTAATGTGAATAATAACCTGAGGTTGTGGTTCTGAAATAATTTTTGTTATATCAAGTTTATTTTCCGAAATTCCAGTAATATCCTTTAAAACTTTTTTGAATTCTTTCCGGCTACATTTTCTATGATCATCTCTCGGTTGCTTTTTTGACCCCCATACAATGATACATCCTGTCTCCAATTTATAAGATAATTTTCTTTCTGTCTTCAACGCATACACAAAATGATTAATTTTTAATTGTGTTTGTTCATCTTTATTTTTAATTCCTTTCCCCTCGCTACATATAAAATATATTGGAACATTATTCATTTCCTTAATTCTAGGCAATAGCAAATCGATCTCTTCATCTATAGTTTTCAAAAAAACAACCAAAACTAATAAAAAGCCCCTAAAAAAAACACATTGATGATATAAAGATCCGTAATTACATTCTTCACAAAAGTTGCAAAACATTCCCTTAATTATTTGAACCATATCCTGATCCATTATCCCATTTAATATTTCACATATTGAATCAAAATCGTCATCCTCTAATTCATTCAATATTTCCTCAATAAAATATTGTTTTCTATCCGAAAGATTTCCATCAATTTCCTCAATTTCAGGCACATTGATATCGTTTTCTTGACATATTTTTCGTACATAATCAGCTGCAGTTCCAATCAAATTTCCTCTTGCAGCATTATCCCCAAGCGCCCCTTTATGCAATCCAACCAATACAATCTCAGAACCATTCTGAGCAAATATTCCACCTCCTGAATAGCCTTTAAGTTCCTCATTCTTATCAGAATTATCAATATTTGATTCTATAAATTTATATTTTATAGTTTCAATACTATCATCATATCCTTGATATTTACATTTCAATGTGTCTACAGACAATCTAAATGAATCTTTTAAAACTCCACTTTTAGGGAACCCTATTATAACTAAATTCGATTCATTTAAAATAATCTTGTCACTGCCAGATAGTTTTGCAATCCTATATGTTTGAAAATTCTGGTAGTCGTAATCCAATATAATAACCGCAACATCTTTCCATACCCCTTTATTCTGATATTCTGTTGATACCACAATTTTTTCAGCAGGTACTTCCATCTTCCTATCATCATGCCAAAATTCTACAACAATATTTTTGCGATTTTTTATTACATGTGCTGCTGTAAAAACATATAATTTATTCTTTTTACTTAGTTTAGCTTTCCATAGCACTCCACTACCTAATATTATGTCTTTCGATTTTATTCTAACTGCATATTTTTTTATTTCCGCTGTCAGTTCACTCATTGTAAAATTATTTTTTCTTCTCCTATATATTTCATAATAATTTTTTTAGTACTAACAAATTTTTTTTCATCGTCTTCTGTAAAATATTCTGACTCCCACCACTTATAATTACATAATATCTCCGTTGTTTTCCTTTCTTCAACCAGCCTCAATAATACAACCTTTTCTAAAGGTTTATTTGTACAAACAATAAATTTTCTAGCTTTTACCTTATTAATTAATTTTCTGGATACATTATGCGGACTTCCATGATGTGGCAATTTTACTATGTCAAAAACTGTATCAATGTAATATTTTTCAACTGCTCTAATAATATTTTCCGATGTACTATCTCCTGTAAAAAGAAGCTTTTTATTTTCAAATTCAACAACCATGATAATAGATGCATTATTCGTATCAGATAAATCCTTATGATATTCATCTTTAGTTTCTGAAATATTTCCTGTATATGTATAACCTGCATGTTCTCTAATAATATTATTACTATTCTCTATCTTTGTTGCAACTTTCATCATTTCAGACTCTGTTGGTCCTATTACCTCAATCTTTCCTCCATCAAATATAAATTCATCTCCTTCTAATATAGGTGTTTCTATTTGAATATCATTTTTCTTAATTAAATCAACTAAACTCAATACATTGCTTGCCGAATGATCCTGCATATCAGAATAAATCTTACTTCCATTACCGTTAATCCATACTTTATCAATGATTTTATTTTTCATTCCTTTTAAATATTTAATACATCCCTTTATATGATCATCATCAATATGTGAAAAAACAAGTAAATCAATTTTTTCTTTATTTTTTTCAATTTCTTCAATAAGATTTATAAAGTTATTTTTAAATGTTGACGGTCCAGCGTCAATAATGATATTAATTACTTTTTTAGATATACATCTAACCCATATACAATCTCCCTGATGTGCCTTTAACACCCTAATTTCTATCATTCGCTTATTTCTTTTCCTTTCATAACCTATAAAATCATCCATTATGTTCTCATCAATGCCAATATACTAACAATACAACTAATTAACGCCAATATACTCGCAGAATATGCATATATTTTTTCACTATTTGTTTCTTTTCCAAACGCATTGCCTGCTAGAATAAAAATACTTCCCATAATGGTTAAGAAAAAACATACTCCTAATTTCTCTCCTAAAACTCGCATATTTTTTATAGCCTTCAACACAATGCAAAAATATACAATTCCTCCAATACCTATAAGCCATGCAACTGTTCCAAGAAATTGCATAATTGCTGAAACAACAAGTACGAGTACACTATCATATATTTTATCACTTAAAACAAATCGTTTATTAGTTATCCATGGAAAAAGAAAAATATTTAAAATAAAAAGTATTTTTTCATACCATTTATATTTCTTTTTATATGTGTCCCCTACACTATTAATATTATTATTTTTTTCTCCATCCTTAATTCTCTTGATGGCTCTATAATAAGCCTCTGCCTGTATTTCTATCATTCTTTCTTCAGAAATGAAATCACTTTCTCGAGGTATTTCTTTATTTCGTTTCTTCTTCATTGCGAGCTAATCCTTTCTTAATATTTACTAATCACTTAATTTATTTTTTATCTGACTAATCAACTTCACATCTGCCGGCAACCACTCCACACTATCAAGCTCATCCTTCCCCAACCACTTCGCTGCTTCATGTTCCTTAAGCACCAGATTTCCCTTAATAATCTCACACCAAAAACAATCCATTGACAAATGAAACGTCGGATAATCGTATTCTATCGTATCAATTAATTTACCAATAGCGATTTCCGTATCAAGTTCTTCCATAATTTCTCTCTTAAGTGCTTTCTGTGGTGTTTCCCCTTCCTCAATCTTGCCACCGGGGAATTCCCATCCTCCTTTTAATTCACCATAACCTCTTTGCGTTGCAAAAATTACCGGCTGTTCCTTTTCATTCTCTGCTTTTATGACAGCAGCCACAACTCGTATTGTTTTCATACTATGCCTCACTTACTATATATTCATAAATATCCTCTCGCACGGGAACATCCAACTTATAATTTATTTCAAATGCATCATCCCCGGTCTTTTCCATCTTAATTGGAATTGGTTCCCCTTGCGCATATATTTCCCCTAAAAAATAAAATTCCTTTGCTTCTTTATCATCTTTGTTCTTTCTAATAAATAACAATATTTTATTATCCTTGTCCTCATCCGTTCTCTTAAAAAAGTGATCTGCATCACTGGAATCGATCTTTCTTGGATGCTTAGATAAAGCAATTAAATGTGCTTGTGTAACAAATCTATCCTCATATGCAATCGCATTTTCAGCTTTATCATAATTAATAAATACTGGAAGTGTCTTAGTATCAGAATCGTAAAAATAACCTCCAATATTTTGTGCATTCATATTTTTCTTCCAGTTTAATAACCTGCACACATCCTCATACGTATACTTCTGATACAATTGGAAATTAGTATCTTTGTAAGTATCCGAATAATTTTCCTTATAATTTTCAATGCCATATTCTATTAACTCATTTACCATCTGCGCAAATATGGGATTTGCAATTAATAACTTCTGAAATTTTTCATCTAACTGATATCCATTTTCCAGTGGCTGAATCAAAACACAATCTTCATACTTTTTTCGTTCCTCTTCTTTTGGAAACTCATTTGTAAGATTCCTTACAACAGAATCCTCTACCTTTTTTGCCAAATTCGGTTCATATGAGTTATTAAAAATTTTTTCTAGATAAACTCTAGTCCTATCATCCTGTCTCATCAAATGTCGAAGTAACATCAACTCATGTGGACGCTTCATATTAGTTACTTTCTTTGAAATAAACTCAATAATATTTGCCTCTCTAGCACTTAATCTTGTTTCATATTCCTCGCCATAATATTTTACTAGAAAAGCATAATAGGAGCCAAATTTATTAAAATATTTACCCACATCGACAGCACCATACTTTTTAAAATCAAGAACTGTTGGGACACGTCCCAAACGATATCTCAACTGTTCATAAGATTCCTTTAATAGCTTAACATCATTTGTTCTAGCGCTATCAATAGATTGAAAAATTCTCGTTCTGGAAATCTCATCAAAATGTATTGTAGATGCTCCTGGAATAATTCTCGTTCCTTCTGAAACATATCTGCGGATTGAATCCTTGTTGTAGCTTCGATCACCAGATAAAGCTATTGGAATCATATAGTTGTTCATATAATTACCAATAAAATCAATAATTACAACATATTCTTTATCATCTGCTTTTCTAAGTCCGCGCCCCAACTGCTGTACAAAAACAATCGGAGATTCTGTCGGGCGTAACATTAAGACCTGATTAATCTCTGGAATATCAACCCCCTCATTAAAAATATCAATTGTGAATATGTAATCCAGATATGGCATTTCTTCCAACTCACATGACACTTTATTTTTTATTGCTTTCTCATGGATTTGAATTTCTTCTTCCGATACCTCTTTTGTTAAAAGATCAATACAAGCCTCTCTGTGCTTTTCAGAAGCATCTCCCGCTAATGCAGCCGTATAATAACCTCTTGCATTAAATTTTTTGGAAAGTTCCTGAGCTTCTTTCTTACTGCTACAAAAAACAAGCCCCTTTACTCGTTCTCCACTATATCCATAATAATTTGCCTGTTGTAGAATATATTCCACACGTTTGTCTGAAATCAAATATAAGAAATTACGCAGTCCCGTTTTGTCATTCATAATTTCTCCATTAATTTCAATATCGGTAATTCCAAAATAATGAAATGGGCACAACATGTCTTCTTTTAATGCTTGTTGCAGCCGAATTTCATATGCAATATTGTGGTCAAATAAATTAAAAATATCAAACCCATCTGTTCTCTCAGGGCTCGCAGTCATTCCCAACCAAAACTTCGGTTGAAAGTAGCTCATAATTCTCTGATAACTATCTGATCCTGCACGATGCACCTCATCAATACAAATCCATTCAAATTCTCCCGGTTTATACCGATTTAATGTCTCTTGCTTGGCCATCATAGACATTGTTGCAAACAAAATATCTGCTTCATATTCCTTTGAACTTCCAGACAATAGCGCAAGCTTTTTTGTATTCCCAAATACTTTTTGATAACTTTTAATTGCCTGCTTTGCAATTATCTCTCGGTGAACAATAAACAATGCTTTTTTCGATTTTTCATTCTTTAATGCAAACGCAGAAGCATATGTTTTACCAGTTCCAGTCGCACTAATTAGTAACGCTCGCGTCGCACCACGTTCCCGAAGATCATGAATGTTACCTATAAATTCTTTCTGCATTTTATTTGGCTTTAAATTATAAGTATCATAATCAACAATATCGTTTTGAAGCGCAATCTTATGTTGCTCACGAATTAATCGTTCTATCTGCTTTTTGCGATTATATATTTTCCGATAATCTTCTATAAATTCATCATATGATTTTGATAATTCATCTTTCCAAAGTCTCTCAAACTCTTGAACAATTGACTTTGCCATCTCTCCTTGTTCTGTACTTACCAACTGCGTATTCCACTCCATATTCGTTGATAATGCAGTCTGTGTCATATTTGCGCTTCCAATAATAATTCGATCCTTGAATGAAAAACTAAAACCCAACTGAAAATACGTCTAATAATCAAAATTCTGTTCTGAGGTCAAATAAAGCCCTAATAATGGATGTTCAAATTCAAATATCATGCTATAATTAAGGCATTCCAGATAGCAGGTATATATTTGTTTGCATGATTAACAGACGGCTGGCTACTTGTTATGCAAAAGTAAATGCGACCCGTCTATTTAATACCTATTGACAAATCGATTACTATCTGCAGCTTCGGTCTAATTACTTTTTAACGAATAAATCTGGCATTAAATGCACTTCATCTGGCGGGATGAGGTGCATTTTTAATAATGACATTAATGCTTTGAAATCTTCATCATCCTCTTCTACGAGCTCGTATGGACTTTTATTTCCAAGTCCAGGACGTTTTACACTATTGATATGATTCATTAATAAAGTCATATCTTCTTGCGTGTATGGGTTTAAGCTTTTTCCTTTTGGCACGGCATAACGAATAAATTCATGATTCTTCTCGATACACCCTTTTTGCCATGAAGCCATTGGATCACAGTAATAAAGGCTTGTTCTATAAACTAGGAAGCCATCCTCATCCAGCGTAAGTTCTAACTCATCTACCTTCTTGAATTCGCTGCCGTTGTCAGTTAATATAACCGGAAACAACCGTCTAAAAACATCTATTCCCAATCCTGTCTCGAGATAGTCCAGAACCCTTTTTACGGATTCTGCTTTTCCATCTGGCATCAGGAATAGTAGCATTACGTTGTTCTTTCTAAAGATCATTGTAAGCAAACGCTTTCCAGATTCTCTAACGCCTTTTACAGTATCCATTTCTGTTACTTCATCTTCTGAATATTTGAATTTCATCGCATACTCAAAATCCTCATATGTCCTACACTGTCTATACTCCATTGAGTGAAATCCATTGATATCGTTGTACTTTTTCTTTCGTGGTTTGTAGCCTGTCTTTCTTCTTAAATCTATGTTTTTAATAGATAAGGCACCTTCATCGATATAGTTATAAAGTGTTCTCAAACACACTGGCATTTCATTTTCATGTTCTGCATATATGTGTGTTAAAGGCTGGCCTTTCTTAACAAGTCGAGTCACAAGTTCATCCAATTCTTCCTTCTTTTCATCAGAAAGTCTAACTCCTTGTCGACTCTCCGATCTACGACGAGTTACAGCTGCATCAGCGAATTTCGCACTGTAAATATACTTATCTTTGTTGCAAAGCTTTTTATCCTTACAGTTATTACAAACATACGGAGGCGAATCAAACTTATGGCAAGCAACTGATACATATCTATCGCATACCTTGGTACAATCCACTCCTCTGCAAAGTCTACACTTTGTATTACAGGCTTCTTCATCACAGCCGCACAAATTCCTTACTGTGCATTGTCTTGCCATGCGGCAATCTTTTCCATTCGGGTAATTACCTTTAATGAAGGTTCTGTTTTCTTTAACTTCATGTGCAATAGTAGATGGATGTCTGCGAAGTCTTTTTGCTATTTTTTTGAATGACTCCCCGATGCATATCCCAGTTTCTATTGCTATTCGATCTGACAGGTCCATTTGTCCGCTAGCATTGTAATAATTCATATCTGCTCCTTTCCCAGCAGATAGTAATCGATATAACCAATATATCATGCCTTGGAAAGGGCTGTAGAAAAAGTAAACTAGACCTTTTATAGCCATTTTCAGTTGTCAAAGTACAGGTTTAATTTTTCATTTTAGGACGCTTTTTCCTATATACTACTTCTTTTTCCGTCCCATAAACCGTACACTTTCCTATATTTCTTCCCTAATCCCTTATTTTCTATTATATCACATTTTTACATCAACCGACCTTTTTCAGCAAAAAATATAACAAAATCCATCCATTTTCTCATTTCAACAGAAAAAACGCCCATATCCATGGCACCCGCCACGAACACAAGCGTTTCATCCTTTCCCAATATGTAATTCTCACACTCTGACACAATCCCGTGTGATCTCCTTCAGCGAAGCCACACCGCACATTGCCATCGTATCTTTCAGTTCGCTTCCGATCTTATTGACATAAGTCTCGACGCCTTCCTGCGCTCCGCCATACACGGCAGTCACAAACGGACGGGCAATGATCACCGCATCGGCTCCCAGTGCCAGTGCCTTAAACACATCCACACCGGAACGGATGCCTCCGTCGACAAAAATCTTCATGGAGCCATCGACTGCATTTACGATCTCTTCGAGCACCTCTGCGGTGGCAGGACACTGATCCAGAACACGCCCGCCGTGGTTTGACACAACGATCGCATCGGCTCCGGCTTCTTTTGCCTTCATGGCACCCTTGACGGTCATGATTCCTTTAACGATAAACGGCAGCCCTGCCGCCTGTTTCACTTCACGCAGATCCTCCACCGATTTGCTTCCGGCCGGTGGTGTCAGATTCTTTAAAAACGGCAGTCCGGCCGCATCGATATCCATTGCCACGGCAAAGGCACCGGAATCTTTTACCATCGCCATTTTCTCCCGGATCACTTCGATATTCCACGGCTTTACGGTCGGAATTCCCAGTCCGCCGGCATTTTTGATTGCTTTTGTCGCTGCGACCATGACATTGCTGTCGGTTCCGTCTCCGGTAAAAGCAGCGATGCCGGATGCTGCACAGGCGGAAACGAGAATATCGTTGTAGGAAATATCATTCAGGCAGTCTCCGTAATGCAGCTGCACGGCGCCTACCGGACCGGCAAAAAACGGATACTGAAACGTTCTGCCAAACAGTTCCAGTGTCGTATCACATGGACGGTTTTCGACCAGCGTGTCCATCTGGACGCGGATTTCTTTCCATTTGTCATAGTTGCGGATGGCGGTATCGCCGATGCCTTTGGCTCCCGGCCCCGGCATCTGGTTTTTACAGGCTTTGCCGTTACATTCCCAGCACGCCTTACAGTGAGATCCGATACGGCCTCTCGCCTGTTCGATACACTCTGTATAATTCATAGGTCTGTTCCTTCTTCCTTTGTCTGTAAATCAGAATTTTTATCTGTCATGATTCATACGCCAGTCGATGCATCGTTTCAGATAGTGCACATAATCCGGGTTCTTGCACATTCCCTTGCCCGGAGTATCGGAGATCTTTGCGACATCCATGCCGTTGCACAGCGTGGTTTTCATGACGATATTCAGTGCCGGTACCTCCGTATCATTTGAGATATAGGTGCCGATTCCAAAAGCCACCTTTGTGCGGTTCCGGAAATGTTCGTACAGTTCGTGTGCCCGTGCAAAATCAAGAGAATCACTGAACAATAAAGTTTTATTTGCCGGATCGATTCCCAGTTTCTGGTAGTGTGCGATCATTTTTTCGCCCCACTCCACCGGATCTCCGCTGTCATGACGCACGCCGGAGAATAACGTTGCATAGGTCAGCTGGAAATCCCGCAGGAAACAGTCGGTCGTAATCGCATCGGTCAGTGCAATACCGTTTAACACGCCATACTCGCGTACCCAGGCATCAAGCGCATACCAGTTGGAGTATGCCGGGTTATGTTTGTGATTTCCCTGTCCGACACACATGATCCACTCATGTGCCATGGTTCCGACCGGTGTCAGATTGTATTTTTTTGCCAGATAGACGTTGGACGTTCCGACAAATTCTGACCCGTGAAATTCTGCTTCTTTCAGCTTGCGGACAGCAAGCTCCTGTGCCTCTGCGGAAAGACGGCGGCGCAATCCGAATTCACTGAACGAACCGATCTCGTATCTGCCGCTGGCATCTTTGATCTTCCGTTCCAGACGTTCCCGGAAACTGGCATAAAGCCTGTCATAATCGTACGCCATACGGAAATACACTTCGTTGACAATCGCCAGTGTCGGGATCTCATACAAGGACGTATTCAGCCAGGTACCGAATGTCTCGATGGAAAGTCCGCATTCCGCCTCATCCGAAATTTTAAAATCCTCATAGCGCGGCTGCCACAGGCGCAGGAAATCAATATAGCTTCCCTTGATCCATGTAATACGGTTCAGATATTCCAGCTCTTCCTCCGTAAAACGCAGACTGCAGTACGCCTTAATCTGCTCTTTGATCTCCTGCACCATCTCTGCCGTAAAGTGCACATCGGTATTGCGGCACTTGAATGTCCATGTGGTTTTATAGTCGGAGAACTGGTGATAGATGGCCTCTCCCATACTGAATTTGTACATGTCTGTTTCCAGCAGACTGGTGATGATCTGATTTAACTTCATAATTCTTCTCTTTTCTTCTTACTTAAATAAGATACAATTACTGTATATCCACCTGACAGGTTTTCATCGCTTCGATCGCCGTGCGGTGCGACTCCGGTGTTACGCAGGCGCATGCTTTTTCAATCACGCACACGCGCGCTTCCGGAACAAAGGCTTTGGCAATCATGACATTGCTGATGACACAGATACCCGTGCACACGCCACAGAAATCAATCTGTGCCTCTGCATCACCGCAGTACTGCTTTAAGCACTCGCCAAGCTGCACACTGCCAAATGCCGGCTTACAGATCGTCTCGATCTGTTCTTTGGAATAAAAGGATGCTGCCTTACGGATCACAGGCGCAATCTCCCAGCCTTCGGTTCCTTCGATGCAGTGCACGACGGGCAGCCGCTTTCCTTCCTGCGTATCCAGATAATTACTCTGGTGCGTGTCTTGGGTGAAAATGATTCTGTCATACACGCCTGTTTTTATCACTTCCGCGACCTTCGGAATGACTGCTGCACACTCTGCATTGCCCAGCGGTCCGGTCGTAAAATCGTTTTGCATGTCAACGACAACTAATATTCTTTTCATAGTCTCTCCTGTGCTTCCCTTTTTCTATACACGATAACGGTTAAAACAGGAATACATCTCCTGCACCCGCGGCATGGCATAACCGCCGGAAACGATACCGTTTTCTGCCAGAAAACGCATGCCGGACGTTTCGAGTTCTTTCTGTAACTGTACAACGACTTCGGCAATTGTCCGTTTGCCGTCCACCAGGTGTTCGACCGCATATTTTAAGAGCATGCCAAGGCACGCAGTCTGTTCGCTGTCGATCAGCTGTTCTAAATACCGCAGATCCACGGTCTGCTTTCCAATGGCAAATCCATCCGTTCCCATGGTTTTTAATTTTAACCGCTCCGGCTCATTTTTGCGCACGGCTCCGCTCCGGTAATCCCTGCGTTTTGTGGCACCGTTTTTATCTTTTTCCATGATCCGGTGACTGTGTGGCAGGGCGAACGGATGTGGCTTTTCCTCTGAAATCGGAAATTCTTTGCACAATGCCTTTGCTTTTTTTGTAATATCAACCGGCTTGTAACGGTCCATCTGGATCACGGTATCCGCAATATGGAAAAAGGCACCGGAACTGCCCGCTACCAGGATGGTAGAAATTCCTGCCTGCTCATACAAATCGCGCGCACGGGAAAGAAACGGTGTGATCGGCTCTTTGTCCGGACTGACTACTTTCTGCATAAATGCATCCCTTACCATAAAGTTCGTCGCGGACGTATCCTCATCCAGCAGAAACAGGCGGCTTCCCGCCTCCATGCCTTCCACGATCCCGGCTGCCTGCGATGTGCTTCCGCTGGCATCTTCCGTTGAAAAATGATGGGTATCTTTTCCGTTTGGCAGGTCATTGATAAACATGGAAATATCGACATCTTTGATAAACCGTCCGTCCTCCGAACGAAGTTTTAAGGCGGTCTCATCCGTGATCACAAACTCTCTGCCGTCCCCTGCGATATGGTTATAAACGCCCAGTTCGAGTGCAGTCAGAAGTGTGGATTTTCCATGATAGCCGCCACCGACGATCAGCGTGATTCCTTTCGGGATTCCCATACCGGTGACCGCACCCCTGTGCGGAAGCTGCATCGTCACCCTAAGGGATTCCGGAGAGGTAAAGGCTACGGACTGTTTCATCGGCCGGGAGGAAATCCCACTCTCCCGCGGCAGTACCGCATCATCGGCAACAAAAGCAACCAGCCCCTGTTCTTTCAGCTGGTCACGGACTGCCTGCTGGTCTTCTGCCAGTTCCACGGCATCCCGGATTCTGCGGGCATCGAGATTTTTATAATAAAATGAGTGCTTTACACATTCCGGCAGATAGGTAAACAGAATTTTCTCCAGTTCCCTGGCATTGATCGTCCGTCCGTTTGCCGGAAATCCTACCGCAAAACGCGCGGTGATTTCTTTTTCGTTCACTTCACAGGCTGTCCGGGTCAGAATCTCCTGTCCGCAGTGGGTTACCGAGATCAGGCCGCTCTTGCCCGATCCCTTCGCCTTAAATGTAAAGTGGTTGATCTGTGCGGCAAACGTGCGCAGCAGTTCATCTGCCAGTGCTGTGCGCGTCCGTGTATTTTTCATGGCATATTCCGGAAATGCCGCTGCCTTTGCATCCACGGTCACGCGCACATGGGAAGGTGCCGCAAAAGGATCTCCCTGCACATGATCGATAGATAACACATAGTCTGCAAACCGGTAACTTCCCCGCAGGGATTTGTATGCCGGATAACTTTTATGATCGATACTCCGTAACGTTTCTCGTAAATTGCTGTCTGATTGCATAATGACTCCTGTTTTCTTTTAAACGGAATGGTTCCGCTTTTCTTTTTTCTTTAACAGCGCAGAAGTATCGAGTGCCTGGGAATCCGTTTCCTCCGGTTTTGTTTTCTTTGTCTTTTCCTTTGGTTTTTCAGCTTCCGGCTCCGGCTGCCCGTCTTCTGCTGTTTTTTCTTTTGTCATTATAGCTTTTTTTGCCGGTCTCGTCCAGTGTGGCATTGGCGGAACATAGGCAAACCGCCGCATGGCGATATCTGCCAGAAATACGAAAAGCAAAAGGATTAAAAGCGGATTGGTCAGACAAACCCGTGCCCGCCCGGAAGCTTTTAACTTCTTCCATACATTCTTCTTTTGGGAAAGCATCTTTCCATACTGTTTGATGAACGCACAAAAGCTGTCGTTTGTCAGCGCAAATTTGTACTCCTGCGAATACTGTACCACGGCTGCGGTGGTCAGGGCATTTTCGATTTTTTTGCCGTTTTTCCGCTGCACGCTCAGATTGTAGACACCGGAGACTGTCGTATCCAGCTGTGCCTCATAAGTTCCCGGCGCACTTGCGGTCAGTTTCGCCTGATGCGTTTTTCCATCTGGATCCGTGTACACAGCCTCCACCTGTGTCTGCTCTGCGTAGTCTTTGGCATAATAGGTAACTTTCGTTGTTCCGTTTACAGTAGTTACATCCACACGGTCTTCGCCGAGTGCTGTATTTCCCGCACTGTAATCGATGATCCGCTTCCACAGCTGCACGTAATCATTCTGCTGTGCCAGCCCGGCGGTCCAGCGGTTTGTCACATCGGTATTCCACGCAACCGTATGCCCCAGTCCATACTGCATGACAGACAAAATCGGGTCATCCTTTTCGGCAGATGCCAGCAGCACATTGGCTCCGGTTTTCGGAGAGGCACTCACGTACCCTTTGATCTGCGGCCAGCCATCGGCAAAGAGATTTTTCGTGATGGCATTGCTGCTGTTTCCTTTCAGTGAAAACTGTCCGTTCTGCAAATAGGTATCTCCATTTAAAAATACTTCCTGTGCAAAGATTTTCGGGATATCGGTTGAGATATCGGAATAATAATAGCGGCCGTTACACTGCGTTGCCAGTCGTTCCAGAAGCTGTCTGTCAGACGACTCTCCAACCGCTACCGTGGAAAGAGTTACATCGGCATCCTTGCAGTCCTTGATGATATCTTCAAAATTTCCGGTTTCCCCCTGTCCATCCGTCAGAAGCACAATATGCTTTAGCTGCGCCTTGCTCTTCTTAATTTCATTTAGTGCCGCACGCACGGCCGGTTTGATGGTCGTTCCACCGCCTTCGCTGATCGTCTCGATGCTTTGATGGATCTTGTCTTTATCCTTCACTTTTTCCAGCGGCACCTGCCAGGTGTAACCATCATCAAAGGTTACCACACCGACTTCATCTTTCGTATCCAGCTGATCCACAGCCGCTTTGGCAGCCGCGATCGCCAGATCCAGATTGGTGCCTCCTTCGGTCTGTTCCGACATACTGCCCGAATGATCAATCACCATGACCATTGCCAGATTCTGTTTCTCATTTACCCCGCGCAGCTGCATATCGACCGGAAGAAGTTTCTCCAGTTCCGTATCCAGATATCCGCCCAGTGCAAAACTGTCCTCACCGCCGCATGCCACCAGACCGCATCCGTAGTCTTTCACATAAGTTTTCAGATTTTTTAGAAAGCCCTCCGGCAGATCTGTCCGGTACACATTTTCCAGAATGATGCTCTTGTACTGCAGCATCTCTTTTAAAGTATCCGGTGCACTGACTGCGGATACCTGCCGGTAATTGCATCCGGCAGCATCCAAAAGTCCTAAAAACGGTGTGCTGTCCTCTCCCATTCCGGATACAAGCAGAATCTTTGGCAGGGAATCCACCGTTGCATACGTACCATAATCATTGTTTTTTTCACAGGTGTCCTTCGGTGCCTTCACGCGCACGGTATACTGCTGCGCATCGGTACCGACTACCTTCTGTTTCAAAACAAAACGGTTGCTGCCTTTGTTTAAATGCACGCCTGTCTGACTGACCATCTCCGTTCCCTGCAAAAGCTGCAGCTTCGCATCGGTCTCATAGTTGCTTTCCACAGTTACGGTCATGGAATAGGAATCACCCGGATAAAGATACTCCGGCATTTCCACGTTTTCGATATAGGCATCGCTCCCCTGCTTTGTATCTTCATAGAGAACCGAATACAGCTGCACGTTTTTTGCCGTCAGTGCCGACGCCGTATGCTCGATGTTTCCCTTTGTCTGCTTTCCATCCGTAAGCACCACAAGCCGTCCTGCCGCATTGTCCGGGATCATGGAAAGTCCTGTGGAAACGGCTTCCTCAAGGTTGGTTGCATCCGCCTCCGGTGCCGAGAGAATCTGAAAACTGTGTTTCTCACTGGTCAGAAACTGTTCCACAACCGCATTGGCTCCAAACGTTACGATGGCATACTGATTGTTCTTTGGCATGTCTTTGACCTGCCGGCTCATATACTGCTCCATCTGCGTGAGATTTGCGGCATTGCTCTCCGACAGATCAACCAGAAAAACGGTTGTGTCTTTCGCGTGGGAAAGCGGCACCGAAATTCCACAGACAGCCAGCACCAAAAGGGCAAGCCCCACCAGACGCACCGCAAGATAAAACCGCCCACGGTAACGCATCTGCCGGACATAACAGATCCACTCCAGTATCATAAGAAGAAGCACAAGGATAAGGATGACATTGCGCATCTGCTTTCGCACAAGCTGCCGCTGCATCGTGTTGCGGCTGCCGGAATCGCCTGCCGTGATCCGTCCATCCGACTGACTGCTGCATGCAAATTTTACAATATAGGATTCCTTTCTGTCGCCCGCTTTTACGGTAAACAGTCCTGCCTGACCGGTAGGTGCTGCAATCTGCTGCACGTCCACACCGTTTAATGCATGAAACTGCACGGTATCTCCGGCATCATAGACGTTTTGGGAAAGAAGGGAACTATCCTCAAGATAATGCAGCGCATGGTTCATAAATACCGGAAACTCCGGCTGCAGGGCAAAATCCGATTCCCGCAGGTCAAATCCGAGTACGACCTCCCGGATTCCGTCATGTTCCCCGTAGTATGCGGCGCACTTCTTTCCGCTCCACAGAAAGCCCGTGGCCCAGACCGGCAGATCATACACATACGTCTGATTTACCCCGAGCGCAAAGTCCCGGATTCCGGAAGTCAGTTCGGTATCGCCGGCGGACAGGCTGACATTTTTTTCCTCGTTCTTTCCCTCTTTGGCAAAAATCATCTGCGCCTTCTGCTGATTAGATTCCTGCACTGCTGTATCCGCATCAAAAATACAGACCCCCGGATCGTCACGGTCAAGTGCATCCGTTGTTTTTGCCTTGGAAAGATTCTCTCCGGTCACGGCAAGATACGCTTTTTCGATATAGGTATTTCCTTCCCCGATCAGTGTGGCTTTGCTCGTGGAAACCTGGTCTTTGAGTGCATAGGCACAGTTATCCTCATGTAAGGAATCCTTCTGGCTGCTGCCGGCAAATGTCACTGCGGAAAGTTCGGTGTGCAGCGGCTGGTTTCCCCAGTTCACCTGTTTAAACAGGCAGGTATACGTCTCGTCTGCGGCAAGGGAAAGTGTACGCACTTCAAGAATTTTCTTTCCCTCATACAGCGTAATCTCCATATTTGCCGCATGATCGCTGTAATTTGTCACGCCTGATGCAACCGTATACGTGTCCCCGCTGCTGTCTTTGGTGCAGGACAGAAACGTATTCGCCACGTTAGAAACGGGACTTCCCACCACGCGGATGGTTGCCTGAAGCTGACTTTTGAGATTTTTCGTCTGTTTTGCCCCAATGCCGTCGGTATAGACGATGACATCTGCCAGATCGTTCTTTTTGTCTTTTTTCTGCACCGTCTGTACGGTTGCCAGTGCATCAGAAAGCGATCCGGCTGTGTCCGTGCCCTTGATGTCTGCCAGCGTCCGATACAGTGCTTTTTTCTCGGAAGTATGGACGGCAAGCAGATTGGTTCCCGTGCCGTCACAGGTAACAATGGATATTTTTGCCCCATCCGAAGCGGCAATCTGCTCTTTGATCTCACTTACGGCTTCCCCTAAGCGGGTATTGCCCCCTTTGGTGAGATGCTTCATGCTTCCGCTGGTGTCAATCAGATACACCACGTCCGTACTGCCTGTACCCTTACGCTGTATAAACGGTGCCATCAGTGCCAGAATAAGCAGCAAAAGGATCACGATCTGCAGATACATCAGCAGATTGTGCAAAAACTTTTCCCAGAACGTTTTAGACTGTTCATTATAAAAAAGCTTCTTCCACAACAGGTTCGAAGACACTGGTGTGTCTGTCCCCTTTGGCACAAGCAGATATAAAATCACAACAACCGGAACCGCCAGCAAAAATGCCAGTGGCCACAAACTCTCAAATATCATAATCCATCCTCAAATTTTTCTCAGACAAACAAAGGTCTTAAATCTTCTAAAATAAGCGCACGTCTCTCTTTTTCGGAATCACAGAGTATATAGGTGCCTCCGGCAGCCGATGCACTTTTTTTCAGCCGCACAGAAAGCTTTTGCAGTTCCTGTTCATAGCGCGCAATCACATCCGCACGCATCGTCACGCGCAGTTTTTCTTTGGACTCCATATCTATCAGATTGCGCGTACCGTCCATTGTCACACGCAGTTCTTCCGCACACAGTGTCTGAAGCAACACGGGTCTTTGTTTTGTAAAGTCCAGATACTGCATCGTTTTTTCCAGACAATCCTGCGTGGGATCTGTCGCTGCTTCGGTCAGAAAATCACTGACGATCACGGTAACTCCCGCCCCACGCCTCTGCATCTGGCGCACGGCGGAAAAAGAATCCGTCTCTGTCCCCGAAAATGTACGTGCCTGCAGCCATCCAAGTACTTTTGGCAGTGCATTCTTTCCCCCGGAAACCATAAGCGGAGTTCCCATCTGGCTGCTGTCATACAGCACCAGCCGGTCCATATGGTGCAAAGTCAGAAAGGCAATCACCGCGCACAGATCCTGTGCCAGTTCTGCCTTGCTCTTTTTTCCATAGTGCATTGATGCACTGGTATCTAAAATAACCGATACCACTGCTTCCTTTTCTTCGAAATATTCCCGGATATACATGCGCTCCGACCGCGCATAGACATTCCAGTCCAGCCTGCGCAGATCATCTCCCGGCATATACTCCCGGAAATCGGAAAATTCCGCAGAAGTCCCTTTCTGTACGGATCTGCGGTTTCCTGCCATATTCTGGCTGCTTTTCTGTTTCATCGCGATCACAAGCCGCGACAGCTGTTCATAAATTCCCGCATCAAGCATACAGTCCCTGTTCCTTTTCTGTTAAGATCTGCCCAATCACCGCATCTTCCGTAATCCCCTCCGATACTGCATCGAAACTGAGCAGAATCCTGTGCCGCAATACCGGAAGTGCGACACATTTGACGTCCTCAAACGAAACATTCAGGCGGTTTTCCATAAACGCGCGTGCTCTGGCTGTGCGGATCAGTGCCTGTGCCGCACGCGGGCTTGCCCCCTCCCGGATATACGGATTGTCTGCATGAGTTGCCATAACCAGATCCAGAATATAATCCATGACGGCATCCGCAATCGGAATCTGTGCAACGCATGCGCGCGCTGCAAGCAGGCTTTCCCGGTCCATGACCTTTGCGATCTTTGGCGGATGGTTTCCCTCCGTCAGTTCCACGATTTCCCGCAGTTCCTGCCGGTCCGGAAATTTTACCAGCACTTTAAACAAAAAACGGTCCAGCTGGGCTTCCGGCAGCGGATAAGTTCCCTCGTTTTCGATCGGATTTTGTGTGGCAAGCACCAGAAACGGCTCCGGCAGCTGATGGCTGGTCGTTCCGATCGTCACGGTGTGTTCCTGCATGGCCTCTAAGAGAGCTGACTGTGTCTTTGGCGTGGCACGGTTGATCTCATCCGCCAGCACCAGATTGGCAAAAATCGGTCCTTTTTCAAACCGGAATGCACTTTTTTGCTCTTCTTTTACGATGATGTTGGTACCGGTCACGTCACTCGGCATCAGATCCGGGGTAAACTGGATTCTCTGGAAACTCAGATCACACACCTGGCTGATCGTGCGCACCAGCATGGTCTTTCCCAGTCCCGGCATACCTTCTAAGAGTACATTTCCGCCCGCCAGAAGTGCCAGCATGACCTGGCGGATGACGTCTTTTTGTCCGATAATTCCCTTTGCAATTTCCTGTTCACATGCCATGGTGTTCTGCTGGCATACTTCATATTCTGTCATAAGATCTCCTCTCCATCAGTTCAGATTTTCAAAATAATTCCGGATGACATCTTCCATGCCGGCCGGGTATTTTCCATTGGCAATGCCTTCGTAGGCCTCTTTCGTGTAATCGCCGACCACGGAATCTAAATCCACGTGTTCGCCTTTCCATGCCAGACCATTCTTCGCCTTGTAATAATCGGAATTCTTCGAATCCCCCTTGTCCTTTGTGATACTGCTGTCGTTTCCGAGTTTATTCGGAACACTCACATAATCATGTGTTCCCCCTCCGGATCCGGTTCCGCGTCCGCTGCCTGTTCCGTTTCCTGTTCCACTTCCGTTTCCGCTTCCTGTCCCCTTGCCGTTTCCGCTTCCACTTCCATTGCCACTTCCACTTCCGTCCTTTCCACTGCCCGGATCTTCCCCATCCCCGGAATCCTGGGAACTGGTTTCCGAAGACTGCGTGGATTCCCCACGCTGCGTACCGCTTTGTGTAGTGTTTTGTGTAGTGCTTTGTACATCCCCCTGTGCCAGCTGGTTTCCTGTATTGGTATTCACCTGGATATTTTTAAGTACCGATGCCAGGGCATCTGCCCCGGAAATCTGTGCCGCCTGTCCATACTTGTAGGAAAGTTTCTGCCCGGCAGATGCCAGTGCCTTCTTCGTATCTGCCTGCTGCATTTCTTTTTGCGATAAGGCCAGTGACTGTATCAGTTCCTGCAGGGCTTTCTTTTGTTCTTTTGTCATGGAAGAGGTGTCTGTCTGTTTTAAGGCATCCATCACTTTTTGGATTTCTTTTTCCTTTTCCCGGGCTTCCTGCCGGATGGCATGCCGCTGCTGCGCCTGTTTATGCGCGGGGGACGGCACAAACGAAAGAACAAGCGCCAGCCCAAGGGAAAGAAAAAGTGCCACAAGTTTCCCTCGGTCCGGACAAACACGCGCCTTTTTCCATGCATGGTCTTCCTGTAACATATGCACGGCATCTCTGCGCTGCATCCGGTCGATACTACCCTCTTTTCCAATACGCCCATATGCCGTCACGATCCGTTCCTGAAACCCGAAACGGTCGATCTGCTGTGCTGCCTGTACCATGGTACATCTCTTCATTACCGTATAAATGCCTCCAGCTGCCGCACCACATAAAACTGCCAAAACAGCCCACACATGCACCGTATAAAAAGGGACAAACACCGCACATCCTTCCAGCACCATGGCGATGGTTCCACCTGCGGCAATTCCTGTGCTTTCATAGCGCAGGAACTTTTTTACGTTCTGTTTTCTTTTGCTGTAACGGATTTCCTGCAACAGAAATGCTTTTTCATCCATGCTGCTTTCCCCCTGCATGTTTTCTTCCATATCCTGCCATCGGATTGATCCGCCGCATCGCAATCAGAAGAAAGACAAATGCCAGTGCCACAAATAAAAGCGTGGAAACGGCCATCCATCCATAATGTACGGCAGCGCCCGAAACAGAAAATGTTTTCCCGTAATTTGTGATCAGTTCTTCCGCCACGGATGTTCCGGTCATACTCCATGTAAAAAATTCAAGCAGATACATACCCGGATTGACCAGAAGCACCCAGCAGGATTTTTCCGGTACCCCACCTGACAAGCGGACAACCGTGGTGACCAGATAGGGAAGAAAACTTCCGATAAACAGCAGAACATAGATACCATACGATAAAATTATGGCACTGATCGTTTTTTTACAGATGGAAGAACACAAAATTCCAATACTTGCAGAAACGAACGAAACCAGTAATGATACTGCCAGAAACCAGAACAGATTGCCCCATGAGAGTCCGCCGATGACAAATGCCAGTGCTACGATCGGAAGTCCTGCCACCACATAAAACATGCTCTGGATCATCGCGGTGAGCACCTTTCCCATAATAATGGAAAATCCGGTCATGCTGGTTGTCATCATAATATCAAAGGTCTGCCGCTCTTTCTCACCCGAAATTGCAGAAGCCGTGCGCACCGGGACTACCACTCCCAGAATAAAAATCTGCGTGACCGCAAGTGCCGGATACAGCCAGACAATGCTGCTGTATATGTTTGCAGACGAATAGGTCATCTGCTGGGAAAACAAAAACATGGCAAAGAAAAATACAACTGCCATAATCGCCTCATAAACAAATATTTCCCAGCAGCAGCGCATACTGCGCGCCTGTACTTTAATATCTTTTTTTACCATTGGATTAATTCTCATCTTCCTGCCCTCCTGTCAGCTGCATAAACAGGGATTCGAGATTTCCCTCTTCTTTATAAAATCCTGTCACGATAATTCCATTCTGTATCATCTGTGCGATCAACTGCGCGATTTCTTCCTCTTTCATGGCATGCGAGATATGGATTTCCTTTTCTCCCACCGATTCCACACGGATCTGGGGGTGTTCCTTAAGCATGCGCACTGCCGGCTCCATCTCCCCGTGAACCGAAACCACGATCCGGTTTCCACCGAAAACATGTTCCATGACATCCTCGATGTTTCCTGCTTCTACGAGTTTCCCGTGATCCATAATACCGATGCTGTTGCACATCTCTGCCAGCTCCGACAAAATATGGGAACTGATCACAATGGTTTTTCCCATGCTGCGCAGATTCTGCAAAAGTTCTTTCATCTCCACACGCGCACGCGGGTCCAGACCGGAATTCGGTTCATCCAGCACCAGAAGGGAAGGATTGTGGATGAGTGCCCGTGCCACACACAGCCGCTGCTTCATTCCGCGGGAAAGCGTATCCACATAAACCTCTTTTTTGTCTGACAGATTGACCAGCTCGAGCAGATCATTGGATACCGCGGCGATCTCCCTGGAAGTCATACGGTACATGGAACCGTAAAAATCCATATATTCGCTGACTTTTAAATTGTCATACACACCAAAGAAATCCGGCACATAACCGATCTGCTTTTTGATTTCCTTCGGATGCAGCAGGGCATCCACGCCATGGATCGTAATGGTTCCTTCTGTCGGCGGCATAAGTCCGCATACCATCCGGATTGTTGTTGTCTTTCCGGCTCCGTTTGGTCCCACAAAGCCAAACAGATCCCCTTTGGGCACATGCAGGTTCAGATCCCTGACCGCCTGAAATTTTCCGTAGTTTTTATACAAATGACTAATTTGAAGCATGAGACACCTCCTGACCGGCAATCGTATACAGACAGCCAAACGAAATTTCCGAGCACCTGCTCTCTATGGTTTTTCCGTAGTCTGCGGTTACTCCTTCCACTACAACAGTACCCGACACATCGTTCTGCCGCCGGATCTGGCACAATCCCAGATACAGTGCGGCTGCCATATCCTTATGCTTATACGAATATGTATTTCCATTCATGTTGTCTTGCGATAACACGCTGTAGACATCATCAAAATAAGAAATCTGCTGGGACAGCAGTGGTTTTTTACTTTTCCCATCTATCGTTATGGTCTCACCTGCTTTTACATCCGAAAATACCATGACCGTATCATCCGACACGCAGACAAGATAAGGGAAATCATAGGACGTGTTGTTTGTTATGCTTCCCCCCTGTTTCTGCTGCGTGAGCACCAGACCACTGGTGTCTATGCTTCCGCATCCTTTGGCAGTTCCTGCCGCAAACAGATAGGCATTTTCAAAATTGCTCTGCGGTTTTACCCCAAGGGACAGACCCCTGTCATATTCCACCAAATAGTGATAACGGTCTGCATATACCCTGCCGGAAGATGCCATGCTGTATGATTCACTGAGACCTGAACCGCCATATGCGTAATTATCATTCAGCCGTACTTTCCACGGTTTTACCCCGGAATGATACGCATTGTAATAGGTGGTGATACCGGTGGTACTTTTTCCATCCGCCTGCTGTGCGGTCACCGAATAAACCCGTGTCTCATGCAGCTTTAAATTCCGTCCGCCGATAAATACCACACCGATAAAGATTATGCCAAGTGCCGGTACCCCCAGCCAGTACCAGTCTCTTTTTTTCATCTTGCAAAGCAGAAGATAAAGCACCGGTCCAACAACGATCACATAGACCACGATCAGAACTTTCAGCCAGGAAAAATCCAGTGCCGTATTGAGGTGGTCAATGACACCGAATGCATTTTCCCCACTCCATCCCCATTCCTCGTCATTGACATACTGGGAATAGCTCATGGAATATCCTGCCACCTGGTCATAAATTCCGTAACACAGATCCGTGGAAGCCTTCTGCATCTGTTTTTCGCCAAAAGAAATGGCACATACACCGATGGCACCATCCCCACAGGCATACACCCACCCCGGATAAGCTTCGCTTTTACTTGCATTTATATTGTTCCGCTGCAGCTTTGCAACCGGCATCTGTGAAAAATCAATCCCGGTAAATCCGGAATAACTTCCCAGTTGCTGCATTTCTTTCGATGCATCATTTTCTTCTCCCACTTTGCTGACTCTTTTGCAGCTGACCTCCATAAATGAGGAATCAAAACCACCCAGTGTATCTTTGCCGCGCTCTCCGGTTCCAATCAGCAGCCATCCACCGTTTTTCACCCATTTCTCGATTGCTTTGATCTTCTCTTTTCCAAGTGAACTCACATCGTAGGAATCAATCACAAGAAAATACAGTTCATCCAGCTGTGCCTGCAATGTATCTGCGTCCATCTGTGTCAGATATACATTCTGGTCTTTTCCGTGAAGATAATAGGTCTGGCCGCTCATGCTCATCCAGCCAAGCGCATCATAATGATCTGAAAGCACTCCCACACCAATACCGCGCTTTTCTTTGCCAAAAATACTGGCAAATGCTTCACTTGCCACAACGTTTCCCTTTTCATCGACAAACGCCACAATTCCGTTTCCGCGCGTCTGGCTGACATCGGCATACGGAATGGTCATTGTATACTGTTTTTTTCCGTTCTGTGGCAATGTCAGGCACTGTTCAAATGCACAGCCGCTGGAGTTGTCTGTACCGGAAAACACCAGCCGCACCTTTCCGGAAAAATCCGCCCCACTGTTTTTGGTCTCCACCTGCACGACACAGTCTTTTTCCTGTTTCAGCAGTGTCACCGTTGCCGACAATGCCTGTTTCTGATCTGCATATACATTTGCTCTGCCACAAAATATGCCTAAAAATGCCAGGCATACCAGAAGCAGACTGCAGATTGTCTTTCTTATTTTCATAACCTTCTCCTTCCATAAATGCTCTTTACGATTTCCTGTTATTTATGATAACATACGTTATTTTGGAATGACATTAAGGTTTTCTTAAAATTGTCTGGCTTATTTACAGAATTTCTTAAAATAAAAAGCCCCTGCTCTCGCAGGGACTTCCAGAACCTTCTATCAGATATAATTTTTTATTGTGCGGTGGCACGGAACATGACATTTCTGTATTTTGCAAGTACACGCATCAGAATGCTTCCAAGAACGCATACCGAAATCACCTCTCCGATTCCGACCGTAATGGCATTAAACGGGATGGTTACATTCACACCGTGGAAATATACCGCCGGAATACCGTACGCATAGACCAGCACGAACGGAACAATAATCATATTAAAAATAACCGGTGGAAATGTGCATGCAATCTTGTGATTGCGCAGCAGATAGGTACATACCGCTGCCAGCAGCGTGGCAATGCTACCGAAAATGACATCATAAATCACGGCACCTGTCAGCAGATTTGCAAGCAGACAGCCAATCCACAGTCCCGGAATCGCTGCCGGCGTAAAAACAGGCAGGATACACAGTGCTTCGGAAAAGCGTACCTGAATCGTGTGGGATGCAAGTCCCAGTGCGTTGGCTACAAAAGTCAGCACTACATAAAGTGCTGCAATCACAGCAGCCTGAACAATAAATGTTACCTTTTTGTCTCTCATATCCATTTGTCTCCTTTAGTTTTGTTTTACGAGTGGAAGGTCTCGAACACTCGGTAATTTTTCGTGCAATCCCCTGTTTACAGGCTCTGCAACGGTTGACAGTATAGCACAGTACACCGCAAAAAGCAAGAATGCAATTTTCTACGGCCGGATATTTCTTTTCCTCTCCGTTTTGTATATTCCACATTATAGCAATAACAAAACCATTTTACAACAGACCGCTATCATGTACGCAGATACCCCTGCATACTTTTTAACGCATTTTTCTCCAGCCGCGACACCTGCGCCTGCGAAATATGAATTTCATCCGCGACTTCAATCTGTGTCTTTCCCTCAAAAAAACGCAGACGGATGATATGCTCATCCCGTTCATTCAGATGTGACAGGGCATCGGAAAGTGACAAATCCTCCACCCAGTGCTCTTCCTTGTTTTTCTTGTCCGAAATCTGATCCATCACATACAGGGTGTCCCCTCCATCCGTATAGACCGGATCAAACAGACTTAAGGGCGTCTGGATGGCATCCAGGGCATACACCACATCCTCCACCGGAATCTCACATTCGGCTGCAATCTCTTCGAGAGTCGGTTCCTTCTGCGCATTTTTTGCCAGCCGTTCCTTTGCCTGCATGGCTTTATATGCAATATCACGCAGTGAACGCGGAATGCGGTAACTGCTGTTATCCCGCAGATACCGGCGGATTTCACCAATAATCATCGGAACCGCATAGGTGGAAAATTTCACCCCGACACTCGTATCAAAATTATCTATTGCCTTCATCAGTCCGATACAGCCAATCTGGAACAGATCGTCCACATTTTCATTATGATTATTAAACCGTTTGATCACGGATAATACCAGCCGGAGATTTCCCTTGATGTAGGTTTCTCTGGATGCCTTGTCGCCGGCTTTTATCTTTTTGAAAAGTTCTTCCTTTTCTTCTTCTTTCAGTATTGGCAGCTGGGCCGTGTTTACCCCGCAGATTTCGACTTTGTATGTTGACATGGGATGCCTCCGTTATAATTGGATTTATAATAAAGGATTCCCATGTGCTGTTTTTTTATTCATTTTCCCACGGTTGTTCCGGATATGGAAAAAGCGGGACTTAAGTCCCACTTTTCCTCCGATTTACCGGTCCCACTTATCGCAGAGCGAATTGATCTGATCCGCAAACTTTCCAAGATCTTTATTCGCCATGCCCTGACATTTTTTAATAACGGCAATGAGACGTTCTCCCGCAATCATCAGGCGGTCAAACGCGCCGGATTTTGCACGGTAAACACCCTGTGTCTTTTTCTCCACAAGCTGTCTGCTGCCCTGTGCGATCTGCTCTCCGGTAAGCAGATCATACGCATCCCCGCTATATGGAGCTAAAGCATCAAATCCCACATCGTTTCTGACATGTTCCGCAAACTCTACCGCGGTGGTTTCCTCGCCATGTACAATAAACACTTTCTTCGGCGGCTTCTTAAAGTTTGCAATCCATGCGGTCAGATGATCCCGGTCCGCATGCCCACTGATACCCGGAAGGTTTACAATGCTTGCTCTGACCTCAATTTCCTCTCCGAAAAGTTTTACCTTTTTTACTCCGTTTAACAGAGAATAGCCCAGAGTTCCAGGCACCTGATAGCCGACAAACAGAATCGTAGAATCCGTCCGCCACAGATTGTGTTTCAAATGATGCCGGATACGACCGGCTTCGCACATGCCGGAAGCCGAGATAATCACTTTGGATTTCTGGTTGAAATTGATCATCTTGGATTCTTCACTGGAAACTGCCACTTTCAGTCCCGGAAACTGGATCGGGTTGATGCCCGACTGTACCAGCTGTCTTGCTTCCTCATCAAAGCACTCTTCCACACTCTTATGGAAAATATTTGTTGCCTCCACGGCAAGCGGACTGTCGATATATACTTCAAATCCCGGATACTCCGGCAGCAGCCCCTCGGTTTTGATCCGGCGCATATAGTAAAGCATTTCCTGCGTCCTGCCGACAGAAAATGCCGGAATGACCAGATTTCCGCCTTTGGTAAACGTGGAATTCATCACCTTTGCCAGTTCTGCCGCATAATCCGGCGGTGTATTGTGATTGCGGTTTCCATAAGTGGATTCCATGATCACATAGTCCGCTTCCTCAAGATATTCCGGATCACGGATCAATGGACGGTTGTAGTTTCCAATATCCCCGGAAAAGACAAGTTTTCTTGTCTCGCCATCCTCAGTCACCCATATTTCAATGGAGGATGAGCCAAGCAGATGCCCCGCATCGACAAACCTTATGGTCAGTCCCTCGCAGATCTGCACCGTTTCATGGTATGTACACGGAACGAAATGCTCTAAAACCCCCTGCGCATCCTCCATGTTATACATCGGTGTCACTTCCGGCCTTCCTGCACGCCGCGCCTTGCGGTTTTTCCATTCTGCCTCAAATTCCTGAATATGTGCCGAATCTTTCAGCATGATATTACACAGTTCACAGGTTGCCGTTGTTGCAAAAATCTTTCCCCGGAACCCGTGATTATACAAAAGTGGGAGAAGTCCGGAATGATCAATATGGGCATGCGTCACAAACACATAATCAATCGTTGCCGGGTTAACCGGTATCTCCTGATTCACATACAGATCCGCCCCCTGTTCCATACCACAGTCCACCAGAAAATGAGTCTCCCCAAATGCCACATAATGGCAGCTTCCCGTCACCTCACGGTCTGCCCCTAAAAATTCAATCTTCATAAAAACCACGCCCTTTCATCCTGCTGTCCTTGTTATTTTGCATATAAATTTTACTATTTCAGAGCAAATTTTATGTAATTAGTATAGCACACTTACACATTATTTTGAATTGATTTTTTCAGCCGCACCATAATTTTTTTCTCCAGTCTCGAAATATAGGATTGCGAAATTCCAAGCAGGTCTGCCACTTCTTTCTGGGTCATTTCCCTGCCGTCTTTTCTTCCGATTCCATAGCGCAGACAGATAATTTCTTTTTCCCGCGGAGTCAGCGTATTAACCGCAGTGCGGAGAAGCATGATCTCCGCCTCATTCTCCATATCCCGGTAAATGATATCTTCATCGGTTCCAAGAATATCCGAAAGAAGAAGTTCGTTTCCATCCCAGTCCACATTCAACGGCTCATCAATTGATACCTCCAGCTTCACTTTATTATTTCTGCGCAGATACATAAGAATCTCATTTTCGATACACCGGGACGCATAAGTCGCCAGTTTGATCTTCTTTTCCGGATTAAATGTATTGATTCCCTTGATCAGCCCAATCGTTCCGATGGAGATCAGATCCTCCACACAGATTCCGGTATTTTCAAATTTCCGTGCCAGATATACCACCAGACGCAGATTGTGTTCGATCAGCTGCTTTCTTGCGTCTTCGCGCGTCATGGGTTCACTGTCCCCATGCAGCCCGCTTAAAGCGATAAGACAACGGTTCTCCTGCTCCCGCTCCAAAGGTGGCGGCAGTACATCTGCCCCTCCTATGTAAAAAACCTCATCATCCGTAAAAAACAGGCGGATTCTCTTCCACACCAGTTCAAACAGTGAAAACATTACGTTTCTCCTTTCTCAGTTTTTTTGTCATTTGGGATGGATCTTTTGTGCAGCCACAGCAGTCTGCCACCGATGCATGCAGAATCAGCTGATACGGTTTATTGCACAGCACCCCATTTTCCGCGCAGCCAACCCATACCTGTTTCCAGTCACAGAATTTTGCCGGCTCCGTCTCCACTTTCATCCCATCCATGCAGTACACCTGCAATTTTCCTTGCGGATTTCCGAGTGCACGGTATTCAATCTCCTTTTGTACCGTTTTTTCATCGACAAGCTTCTGCAGCAGGGCTGCATCTGCAATATGTACCGGATTCCCACTTAATGGCATGGTTAAAAGATTGCCGGAATCCAGCAGTCCGATACATGGAACCGACACCGTTTTGTTATACAGGACCACAGACATCTGTCGCTTTTGCCTCTGCACCGACACCACAAGATTTTTGACAAGTACGTAAGTGATTCCGGCCGTTGCCAGTGCGGTATACAGATACAGATTTTCCAGTCCCGTCAGATTGTAAACTGCAGTTGCCACTCCGTTTAACAATACAATGGACAACCAGCTGCTTAAAATCCTCACCATCCTCTGTTTTTTATTTTCCCTGCCAAACGCAAGAAAAACCATAAGCGGCACGATGCCGATGGCAGTACACAGAACGGAAATTGCATAAGGCAGCACCATCAGTCCAAACGCTTCAAGTCCCGTGCCGGAAACCGCCGCAGCCAACATGCGCAGATTCCGGTGACAGACTGCACTTTTACAAAATACACAGGTAAGGGATAATACAAGAAAATTCATCAGAAAGTTTTGTTTCAGAAAGATATCAATATAGAATACATATATAAAAAATCACCTCCTGTCTCTGCTCCTATTATAAGAAAAATATTCCTCATAATTTAGCAAAAACAAGAGGTTGTTATTTGGAAATTATCGACATATTGTGCGATTTTATCTTCTAGGGTTCTTCAGGAAATCCGGAATATTAATTTCTACCGGCTTTACATTACTCTCTACCGGCTTCGGACGCTGAATCCCGGAATAGTTCGAAGCGGAAGGAGTCGGTGCCTGTGCCTGCGGCTGATTGACCGGTCTGCTTCCCACACCGGTACCTGCATTGGCGTAATTGCTGTTATTTACCCCAGGAAAACTATTGTTTCCAGCAGCTGCTGCACGGCTGACAATTCCAACGGAACCTGTCGGACGGACATTGTTTGTATTCGGATATACCATACGGCCACCGATTCCACCCGCCTGCTGCTGTGGCTTCATCTTCATGGATGGATTCTCCAGTCCGGTTGCAATTACAGTGATCGTAGCTTCATCTGTCATGGTCTCATCATACTTTGCACCAAAGATGATATTTGCATCTTCTCCTGCCAGATCCTGTACATAGCTTGCTGCATCATTTGCATCCATCAGGGAAATATCACCAGAAATATTGATGATTACATGGCTTGCACCATTGATGGTTGTCTCAAGAAGCGGAGATGCAACGGCAAGTTTCACTGCCTCGATTGCTTTCTCATCGCCCTTGGCATTACCGATACCGATATGTGCCATACCCTTGTCCTTCATAACGGTCTGCACATCGGCAAAATCCAGATTGATAAGTGCCGGCAGATTGATCAGATCTGTGATTCCCTGTACTGCCTGCTGTAATACTTCGTCTGCTTTCTTTAATGCATCCGGCATGGAAGTACGTCTGTCAACGATCTCTAAAAGTTTATCGTTTGGAATCACAATCAAAGTATCCACACTCTCTTTGAGTTTCTCAATACCGGATACGGCATTGATCATACGTTTCTTTGCCTCAAACTTAAATGGCTTTGTCACAACTCCAACGGTCAGGATTCCCTGCTCCTTGGCAATCTTTGCAACGACCGGTGCTGCACCGGTACCGGTACCGCCACCCATACCACAGGTAACGAATACCATATCTGCACCCTTGACTGCAGCGGATAATTCTTCTGCACTTTCCTCTGCTGCTTTCTCGCCGATCTCCGGCTGTGCTCCTGCACCAAGTCCTTTTGTAAGCTTTTCTCCGATCTGTATCAACGTAGGAGCCTTGCAAAGCTGCAACGCCTGCTTATCTGTATTTACTCCGATAAATTCGACTCCACCTATATTCTCATCAATCATGCGGTTCACAGCGTTATTACCAGCACCACCTACACCAATCACGATAATTTTGGCACTCGTATCTGTCTCTGTTGTCCGAATCTCCAGCATGGTTCTTCCTCCTCTTTCCTATAGCCCTGCGGCACCGTGAAACATAAAAATGTTTCATACGTACTCATATAGACTATAATATAATTTTTCATACAAATAATCAACCGAAAATTATGATTTTTTATTATCTTTTTTCGAACTTTCCGTTTTGTCAAACACAATATTTGTCGTTTCTTCTGTCCAGTTTTCTAAATGTAGTGTTCCTTCCATTCCCTGCAGCTGCGGCTTGATTTTTGCCAGCCGCTCCACTTTCTGGGTCAGAAATTCCAGGGAACCCATGGAAACTTTAACCGTCCCGTATGTCAGAACCGGCTCATTTTCCACACCATAGGTAATGGAATCCGGGATCAGGTCATTGCGTTTTAAAGACTGCGTCAGCGTCAGAAGCTGCTTTAGCCGCTTCGAGCCGATCGGCAGCTTTTCATACTGCACTACTTTTTTACAGTCAATCCCAAGGATCTGCGGTGTATCCTCAATCACACGGTCAGACAATTCTGTCACAATCCCGTCTTTGTCGAAATAGACATTCTTATTGATCGAGGAGAGATACAGATATCCCATGATTCCTTTCTCATACACTTTGATATGCAGAGTCTGCGGATCTTTCAGGCTGATCTCCATCGTGTCCACAAACGGAACTTCACTGGTATTGACAAATTTATATTTCAGGAATACATACAGGGAATTCCAGGAATACTCATCGTTTAATACTGCTTTTTCAATCACTTTGGCATCGTAGAGTTTGTTTCCCTCCACCTCCACATTTTTTACTTTAAAAACGGTAAAAATGATCAGAACTGCCAGCGCAAGCACAATCAGGATTCCCAGTATCACCTGCAGAATGTTTTTTCTTTTTTTCTTTTTTCTTCGTTCTTCTTTAATCATGACAAACCTACTCGATCGTATCCAGACGGATGCCCTTCGACACGCTCAGCGCAAGCCCCATCTCTGCCATAAGGAATACAAGCGAGGTACCTCCGTAACTGATAAACGGCAGAATGACACCGGTATTCGGAATCGTATTGGTAACAACCGCAATATTTAAAACTACCTGAATCGCAATATGTGACATAATGCCCGTCACCAGAAGTGCCCCGTACAGATCCTTTGCATTATTGGCAATGACCATCATCCGCCAGAGCATCAGGACAAACAGAAGAATGACACAGACGGCACCGAAAAGGCCGAGTTCCTCACAGATAATGGAAAAAATCATATCATTCTGTGCCTCCGGCACATTGCCAAGCTTCTGCAGGCTCTGTCCGAGTCCTTTTCCAAACAGCTTGCCGGATCCGATTGCATAGAGTGCCTGCATGGTCTGATATCCCTTATCTCCCGCTGTCTCCGGATGTTTCCATGCCTCCACACGGTCACTCCGGTAAGACGCGATATTGATAAATGCGAAAATAAACAGCACCCCCAGCACGGCAACCACAAAAAACTCTTTGTACTTCGGGCTTGCCACAAACAACATACAGACAGCAATCCCAAGAATGATAATCGCCGTACTCAGGTTGTTTACCGCGACAAACACAACAAGCGGCACCAGACGGATTCCTACTTTTGCCATGCTTGAAACCTTATCCAGCTGCTTGGGGATACGCTCGATCAGCATCGCCAGATAAATAATGATGGCAATCTTTGCAAGCTCCGATGGCTGAAAGCCGATCGGTCCGACCTGAATCCAGCGGGACTGTCCGTGGGAGCTTCGCGTCAGCCCCGGTACCTTTGCCAGAACGACAAAACAAAACCCCAGGGCTCCCCAGTATGCCAGCCTTCCGAATTTTCTCCACACATGATAATCCTTCTTTGCAAAATAGAACATAAAAACAAGACCGATTGCAATATTTCGCGCCTGCAGTTTCAGATAATGTGCACTGTCCCCATATTTATTTGCTGATGTATACGAACTGGAACTGTAAAGCATCACCAGTCCAAAACATAATAGGAAAATAATGATAAACAACAGATTATAGTCAAAATATGTTGTTTTCTTTTCCCCACGTCTCCGTTTCGGCACGACTCACTACTCCTCTAATCCACGAACGATTTCTTTGAATATCCGTCCACGCTCCTCATAGTTCGGGAACATGCCCCAGCTGGCACATGCCGGTGAAAGCAGAACAGCATCCCCGGATACTGCATGGTCATAGCAGTAACGGATCGCTTCCTCAAAGGTCTCACAGCGCACGGTATCCATAAACCCATGCTTATGCGCACACACTTCAATCTTTTCTGCTGTCTGTCCGATCAGCACCAGTTTTTTTACTTTTCCGTCAAATGCATCAATCCACTCATCATATGTGGACTGCTTATCATAACCGCCTCCGATCAGAAGCGTTGGACGGTTCATCGCACGGATTCCCTGAATAGCGGCATCCGGGTTGGTTCCCTTGGAATCGTTATAAAAACGGACCCCTCTTTTTTCGGTCACATACTCGATCCGGTGTTCTACCGCCTGGAAACGCTTCAGCACCTCCACGATTTTCTCCATCGGCACTCCGAAATTCACACTCATGGCAGTTGCGGCCATGACATTTTCATAGTTATGTCGTCCCAGCAGATTCAGATCATTGACATTGATCACCTTCTCGGTGTTTCCGTCATGCGCATAAAAGATTTCCTCTCCGTCGAGATAAAATCCTTCAGCAAGTTTTCTTGCACTGCTGAACCAGACCACATGCACCGGTGCGCTCTCTCCGAATGCCCGAAGCACCTCATCCTCATAATTGAGTACACACACCTCATCGTTTGTCTGGTTGGTGGTAATCGCCTCTTTGGTCCGGATATAACACTCCATCGTATGATGACGGTTCAGATGATCCGGCGTAATATTTAAGATTGCGGATATTTCCGGATGGAACTCATGAATGGTTTCCAGCTGGAAACTGCTGATCTCTGCGACGGTTACGGTTTCATCCGTCATTGTGGCAGCCTCGGAAGTATACGGAATTCCGATATTTCCAACCACGCGCACATCCTTGAAATAATTTTTCATGATTTCTCCGGTCAATGCTGTCGTAGTGGTCTTTCCGTTTGTTCCGGTGATTGCAATCAGTCTGCCTTTTGCGAAGGAATATGCAAGTTCAATCTCGCCCCAGATGCAGACGTTCTGTGCACGCATCCGCTCTACGACCGGCAGATCCGTCGGGACGCCCGGACTTAAGACTGCTACATCAAATGCGCGCAGCTGCTCATCCGTCAGCTCCCCCAAAAGCACCGGCATTCCTTTCAGTTTCGGTGCCTTTTCATATAACTTTTCTACATCCAGATCTTTGTTTCCATCATAGAGAACAGTTTCAATTTTTTTATCCAATAACAGTTCTGACGCAGCAATGCCGCTCTTTCCGGCTCCCACAACCAGAACCTTTTTTCCTTCAAGTTTCATTACGATCAACCTCCATCTTTGCGTATAGTTACGATTATAAGGTATTTACTGCTCCAATTCAAGGTAAGGCAGTATGTTTTCGAAAATTTCCTTTGCCACAGGAGCCGCAATGGTACCGCCATAATAAATGCCGGAAGGGTTCCTTATGATCACAAGTACCAGAACTTTCGGATCATCCGCCGGTGCAAACCCCAGAAACGAGGAGATGTACTTATGTGCGGAACGGGGCAGGGTCTGTGAAGTGGCTGTTTTTCCGCCAATCTCATACCCCTCAATATATGCTTTGTTTCCGCCTCCCTCGGATACCACTTTTTCCAGCAAAAAACGCATTTTTTCCGACGTTTCTTCCCTGCAGATTCCCTCCTGCGCCGGAAAATCAAACGTTTTTATTACTTTTTTGTCTCCATTCTCCACCTGCATTCCGACGTGCGGTGTCACGCGGTTTCCTCCATTAATAATAGAAGAAACGGTGGTTGCCAGCTGGATCGGTGTGATCTGAAATGACTGTCCGAATGAGATGGTTGCCAGTTCCACAAGCCCGATCTTTTCCCGCTTGTGCATGATGGTCGAAGCCTCTCCCGGCAGGTCAATCCCCGTTTTATGTAACAGACCGAACTGCTCAAAATAGTCATAAAAGTGATCGGCACCGATCCGAAGTCCCACATTGATAAACACGGGATTGCAGGAATTTTCGATTCCTTCCACAAAGCTTTCCGCTCCATGCCCGGTCGTTTTGTGACAGCGAATCCTGCGGTCCTCCACCACGATATATCCCGGACAGTGAAACCGGTCTTCCAAAGAAACCACACCTTCTTCCAGTGCCGCTGCCGCGGTGATCACCTTAAATGTTGATCCGGGCTCATACGTATCATTGATACACTGGTTTCGCCACATCCGGTTACAGTATTCCTGCTCCTTTTGGGTACCCTCATACTCCTTATACTCCTCAATCAGCTGAAACGGCTCATTCAGATGAAATTCCGGATAATCCACCATTGCCATGACGGCTCCGTCGGAAGGATTCATCACAATAATACTGACAGAATCCGCTTCTTTCTGAATATATGCTTTATTTGCCGCCTGCATGGCAAACATCTGAATATTTGCATCCAATGATGTGCGCAGATTATTTCCGGCAACAGGTTCTTTGCGTTCCTCTCCGATATTGTCAACTTCCACACCACGGGCATCCGTTGTCGTCAGAATCAGACCATCGGTTCCCTCCAGATATTTGTCGTACACACTTTCCAGTCCGATAATTCCCTGGTTATCCCCGCCGGTAAACCCCAGCACTTTTGAGGCAAGCGTATCGTATGGATAATTCCGTTTATAATCCTCATCCACTTTCACCCCTGCATAGCCATAGGCAAGAATCCGGTTTCCGGTTTCCTTATCGACATTACTTTTGATCTTCTCGAGAGACGAATATTTTTCTACCCGCTTACGGACCTTTTCTTCCGGAATTCCAAGCTCCTTTACGAGCATGGCAATGACCGCTTCCGGTTCCTTTATCTGGTTATGTATGACAGAAATGGTGCAGACTGATTTGTTATCTGCCAGTACTACACCATTTCGATCCAGAATTTTGCCTCTGGCGGCTTTTATTTTTCTTTCTCTCTGCTGCAGATCTTTTGCCTGCGTCTCATAATATTTTCCCTCAAAAAGCATAAGATAGACCAGACGCCCGCACAAAACCATCGACATCAGAACAACAGAAAAGAATATGATACATATTTTTCTGCGGTGATAGGTTTTATTCCACTCCATGAAAAGCACCACGATCCTTTTCTTAAAGCATATGCACTGCAGAGCCTTTCTAAGAACTCTCTGTCTTTAGTTCTTCTTTTTCTTTTCATTTCTGGACTTGGTTCCGTTATGCTTTCCGGTATACTGTGAGCTGTCTTTTGACCCGGTAACATCATAGCCCTTGTTTACACCGGTCTTCTTTTCATCCGGATAAATATTCATATACGGAAGAACTTCTTCTAAGATCTCACGCGCAATGTTCTGCGCAAACACGCTGTGCGGCTGGTCTGCCACATTTGGTTCATTCACAACCACATAGATCAGTACCTGCGGGTTGTCGTATGGGGCAAATCCCATAAATGAAACAAGATATTTTCCGTTTCCACGCGGAAACTTCTGTGCGGTTCCTGTTTTACCGCCCATAGAATATCCATCCACTTTTGCCGTATTTCCCGTACCTTCCTTTACAACACTCTGCAGATAATCCCGGATTTTATCGCTGGTACTCTGGGAAATGGTCTGTTTCACAGCTTTCGGTTCCACCGTGGAAATCGTATTTCCTGTCGAATCCGTGATTTTGGTTACCAGATGCGGCTGATAATAAGTTCCGCCATTGATCAGTGAAGCAAATCCACTCACCATCTGGACCATCGTACAGTTATAGTTCTGTCCGAATGCATTGGTTGCCAGATCGATCGGTTTCATATCTTCCACCTGATACATCAAAGATGCGGTATTTGCCTCTCCCGGCAGATCAATTCCCGTTTTCTGTCCAAATCCATAGATGGACTGGTACTCTGTAAAATGATTCTTTCCGATTTTGTATGACATCTGCATGATGGCATCATTACAAGAATCCATAAGTGTCTTCCGGACGGTTTCTATTCCATGTCCGTAGCGCGCCACGCAGCGCACCTTCTGTCCATTAAAATCCTCGTACCCATCACAGTCAAATGTCATTTTATCTTTGATTGTTCCGGTTTCGAGTCCACACGCAACCGTAAAAGGTTTCTGGACAGACCCCGGCTCATACGTTGAGGATACACAAAAATTCTGCCATATCTCATTGAGCGCATCCATTTTTTCATCCTCGGACATATTTTTGATCTGTTTTTTGGTGTACCACTTGCTCAGATCTCTCGGATTGTTCAGATCCACGTTTGGATAATCTGCCATGGCAAGGATTTCTCCGTTGTTTGGATTCATGACAATCGCTGCCGTATTGATACTTCCGGTTCCTTTATAATAGTTGTCCCGGTATTTTTCATTCCAGTCTTTGATTTTTTCTTCAACGATGGACTGGATATTTGCGTCGATGGATGTCACCAGCGTATCCCCGTCCTGTGCATCAATAACGGTCTTTTCAAAATCGCTGTCCGAGTCCAGATAACCGTACTCCCGCCCATTGATTCCGTTTAATGTACTGTTGTAATAATTCTCCAGTCCGGTTGTGCCGACATTCCCGGAAGAAGTAAAACCAATCACGGAAGAGGCTAAAGATCCAAACGGATAATTCCTCTGATATTCTTTTTCAAACCAGACACCCTTGATATCCGGGTTCACTTTGTTTCCCTTTTTGTCTACGGCATCCTGCAGTTCCACAAAAGGCTGTACTTCGTCATATGGTACTTTCTTGGCAAGTACAATATAGCGTTTATCCTTTTTCTCTTTTATAATTCTGCGGATCTCCGTTTCATCCAATTCCGGGAAACATTTCACCAGTGCTTCCACGGTCGGATCAACATACTCTTCTTTGTCATTGACAACGGTACAGTCTAAAATCACATTATAGACTGCCACACTGGTAGCAAGAACCGTACCGGAACGGTCGATGATTTCTCCCCTCTGGTACGGAATCGTTTTACTGTCATAGGACTGCATGGAAAGTACTTTTTTCTGATAGGTTTCCCCTTTCGTGTGTTCAATATAAGTCAATCTGCCGACCAGTCCACACAAAACAGCCAGAATAAGGGAAAACAAAACCATCAGTTTTGTCCGCATCTTCCGGTTAAATTTCTGTGCCGGTCTTCTTCTCTTTCTTCTCACATCTGACTCCTGTTATTTGGATGGAATATCCTCATACTGATCCATGAAATTGCTGTTTTCCACGGTATAATATACCACCTGTTTTTCCGTTGGATATTTCATGCCAAGCTTTTTCATTGCCACTTTTTTGATATGTTCAAGGTCTGTTGAAGTTGTAAGATTTTTATAACGTGCATCATTGTCCGCGCGAAGATCTGCCAGCTGGCTCTCCAGATTTGCCACATTTTTCATTCGTGTCGTCATCTGCGACTGCATTTGTACAAACAAAACGGCAGTCAGTGCAGTGATCACTACACATGCCGTAAGAAATACCACATAACCGCGGCTCATCTCCATCGCTCTCTGGCGGTTCCTTCTCGCTGCATTTCTACGGTTTTTGCGGCGCCTTGCCTCTTCGATTTCTTTGCGTGTTCTCTGATTGTGCCGAACCGGTGTATCCAGTTCTCTCACGGTATTCCCGTTTACATAATAGTTTTTACTGCTCATAACGCTTCCCTGCTTTCCATTCCATCTTCCACACGCTCAAACACGCGTAATTTTGCACTCTTTGATCTGCTGTTCTCTTCGAGTTCCTTCTCCGAAGGCAGAACGGGCTTTCTTGTCACCACACGTCCTTTGGATTTCTTTCCACATACACAGACCGGAAAATTGCTCGGGCATGTACACGGATTTTCGTTCTTTTTGAAGTTGGATTTTACAATGCGGTCTTCCAGTGAATGAAATGTGATAATGCAGATTCTTCCCCCATCATCCAACAAATCAATCATGGTATCTAACGTATCGCGAAGTACATCAAGTTCATGATTCAGCTCAATGCGGATTGCCTGATACGTCCGCTTGGAAGGATGTCCTCCGGTCACCTGTACTTTCATCGGGATGGCTCCACGGATGATTGCGTTGAGTTCCCCGGTCGTTTCAATCGGTTTTTCTTTCCGCGCCTGTACAATATGCTTTGCAATATTCTTTGCGAACCGATCCTCTCCATAATCACGAATTATGCGGAACAGTTCCGCTTCACTGTAATCGTTCACAATGTCCCTTGCGGTCAGGCGCTGACGCTTGTCCATCCGCATATCCAGCGGTGCATCCTCACTCCGGTAGGTAAACCCGCGTTCCGGTGTATCCAGCTGGAAAGAAGAAACTCCCAGATCGAGAATGATTCCATCCACTTTTTCGATTCCGAGATTCTTCAACACGTCCGCCATCTGTGCATAATTGCTTCTTACGATGGTAACCCGGTCTGCATAATCTTTCAGTCTCTCTGTGGCAGCGGCAATGGCATCCGCATCCTGGTCGATTCCGATGAGTCTTCCGGTTGTCAGATGTCTGCATATTTCCAGTGAATGTCCGCCTCCCCCAAGCGTTCCATCCACATAAATGCCATCCGGGCGAATATGTAATTGTTCAATTGTCTCGTTCAAAAGAACGGAATAATGTTTAAACTCCATATTTAGATTCCAATTCCCAACTCTGCCATATGCTCTGCGATCTCATCCATATCGTCAAAATCGTTGTTTTCCAGATACCGTTCTTTGCTCCAGATCTCCACACGGCTGAATACACCGACGGAAACAACTTCTTTATCGATTCCTGCGTATTCCCTCAGATTCGCCGGAAGTAAAATTCTTCCCTGCTTGTCCACTTCGCAGTTTGCAGCTCCTGCAAAAAAGAATCGCATAAACTTTCTTGCATCTTTTGAAGTCAGTGGTTTTTCACGAAGACTCTCCTCAATCCGTTTCCATTCTTCCTGGGAATAAACAAACAGACAGCCATCCAGTCCCTTTGTCACAACAAATTCATTGCCAAGCTGTTCCCGGAATTTAGAAGGTACGATCAGTCTGCCTTTTGCATCAACCGAATGATTGTATTCGCCCATAAACATGGCAGACTCACCTCCCCTTCCTCATTTTCTGAACTTCTGTTTGTTCACCACTTTACACCACAAAGTGGATTTTTTATTCCACTTTCCACCACTATGTATCCATAATACCCTAAAAGCCCCCTGAAATCAAGGGTTATTCCCTGTCTTTCTTGAAAATGAGCCGACAGCTACCGTTTTTTCCAAAAAAATCCTCCACACGTGGAAACGTGTGGAGGATTTTCCCATCCAAATGTACATTATGCTGTTTTTTTGTGCTGGCGGACATGCCAGATGATGATCCAGGAAACCGATACGACCACAAGAAGTGCTGCAAGTGCCATAGACACCGGATATCCGATGACCGGCAGCAGCAGCTGGTCCGTCCGCAGGGATTCTATCCAGAACCTGCCAATCCCATACCCTGCCAGATACAGCAAAAAGACTTCCCCATCAAACCGCTTGTGTCTGGTAAACAGGATCAGAAGGATCAAAAGAATCAGATTCCACAAGGATTCATAGAGAAACGTGGGATGTACCTGGATATAAGAGATACCATTTACTTCCACCACGTGCTGCAGCAGGCTGTCCGTCACATCTGAGGATCGGACAGCAGAAAGCGGCAGCTGCATGGCAAACAACCCGTCCGTATAACCGCCAAATGCCTCCCTGTTAAAAAAATTTCCCCACCGGCCGATAACCTGTCCTAAGACCAGACCAAGTCCCGCGGTATCGCAAAGCAGACCCATGGACAGTTTCCGTACCCGTGAAAACACAAACACGGTAATGATTGCCGCAATCACGCCTCCGTAAATCGCCAGACCTCCCTGCCGCAGATTGAACACACTCAGCAGATCGTCCTTGTATAGATCCCAACGGAATATCACATAATAAACCCGCGCCCCAATGACAGAACAGATAATGGCAACGAGTGCCAGGTCAAAATAAGTATCCGTTTTCTGGCCGGTCCGTTTTGCCATCCAACAGGCGATTCCAAGTCCTGCTAACATTCCGATTGCAATCACAATTCCATAATATGCCACCGAAAAATTTCCGATCATGATATTTTTTCCGACATGGTGCAAATAAATATGTAAATGCGGAAAATTAATACTGTAATCCGTTAGTTGTTCCATTCCTTTTCTCCTTTCACTGGCAGGGCGGCAGTCTGCCGCCCATATGCCCCTGTCAGCAGCTGCATACAAAGCTGCCGCACTCTGTCTCCCTGCTGCTGTCTGCATGTCCGCCGGAAATACCAATGTGTCCCGCATGACAGGCATGATCCTCGTTGAATTTGCACTCACACGCTTCACAGCTGACGGTTGTATCTTTTTTGACATCTGTTGTATGACAGGACTGACATCCACTTCCTTTCGGTGCAAAACTTCCACAACAGGTTTCGGAAGAAGTTTTTGCCTGTGTTCCTTCCACCTGAATATCCGTTCGTCTGCAGCAGTTGTCTGCATTATAAGAACAGTTTACCACATTACAATCCAGTTTTGTCATCTTACATACCTCCTTGTGTTAAATCATCGCTGCCACATCAGTATGTACCAAACCACATGGTCTTATTCTGTTCTGGTTCTTCTTTTTAAAAAAGCCCGGTATCAGTTTTTCTGATACCGGGAATTTGTATTTCAAAATTTGAAATTTATTTATTCTTTCCACAGCAGAATTTGTATTTCTTTCCACTGCCGCATGGACACGGATCATTACGTCCCACCTTTTTGCCAACGATAACCGTACCGGATTTTTTCTGTTCCATATACAGTCTGTGCTTTGTCTCTTTATCAAAAATATCATCCCACATCGGAAGATTGTAAAGCCAGTCAGCCTTGGCATCTACCATGTTCTTGTACAGCTTTTCCTTATCGAAAACGAGATTTACCCTGGTATTTTCATCCATTGTTTCGATTGGATTGTCTTTTACCAGACTGTCATTGATTCCGTCTAAGAAACCAGCCATCTCCAGAATGGTAAGTCCATACTTATCAGCAAGTTCTTTTACCGTTCCTTCTACTTTTTCATCCGGGTTTGTCAATAATTTCTCATACACACCCTTCTCTAACAGGAAATATCTCTGCCAGAATTTCTGAAGTTCCCCCTGACTTGCGTTCTCATTGTAGGCAATTTTCTGCCAATCCTGCAATATAGCCATTTTTATACCACCTTTATCACTTACGAATTTACATGCCTTGATGCATGTATGTTTATTATAACAAAATGTCTGCCATTTTCCAAGCCCTTTCTTGACGAAACCTGCCATTTCCCGTATCATAAAGTTACGGTTTACAGGTTTCCTGCAAATAGCATATTTAGCCAAGGAGGTTGTTCATATGAAAAAAGGAAAACAGATTCTTGCCATCATTGGCATCATTTTACTGATTGTTCTGTACCTAAGTACACTGGTATGCGCCATCACAGACAATACCGGAACCATGAAAATGTTCAAAGCTTCTATCTTTGCCACCTTCGTGATCCCGGTACTGATCTGGGCTTATACGTTCCTATACAAACTTACGCACAAGAAATAATTATTTTTCTGTTGTTTCTGTAGCTAAGACAGATTCTGTCTCAGTCTCCGTCTCCAAAACACTTTCTGTCACATTTCCCATGGATGCATTTGGTCCGTCATTCTCTGTGGAATCCAGTTTCCCTGCGTTTTTGCTGATAAAAATATAAGCAAAAACGCAGATCACCAGAAGAATGACCACCACAAGCATCTGTATTTTCTGCTTTTTCATTCTTTATTTCTTTCTCCTTACCATAAAGATTACAATTCCTCCGGCCAGTAACAGGATTGGAAGAATAATGGTAACCAGCAGTCCCAGAAGTGCCGCATGTAATGCATTTACTGTCAGATTACTGAGCGTGTACTCTTTTTCCGGAATTACGCTGCCGGCCGACTGGGTATCCGTGATCATATTTCCGATCACATCGGAAAACAGTGATGCATTGTTTGTCGTCATCTGACTTGCATCATCGCTGAATACATATGGACTTGCAAATACCACAAGCTGCGTCGTGTGATCATCATCGACTTTATCTTCTACCGCCAGTCCGACACTAAACGGTCCCTTGTCGTCTCCATCTTCGTATCCATAATCCTGCATACTGTTTGGATTGTTCTTTGCAACCGCATCATCGGAAGTATCCAGTAAAGAAGTATACGTTGTCTTACTCTCCTCTGTACTCTCCGTATCATCCGTCGTGCTGTTCTGCGGATAATTGATTCCCAGAGCAATCGGAAGATATACATATCCGCCGGAAAGACTTCCGGTATACGAACTGCTGTTTACATTTGGCAGCAGATACAGCGGACCTCCCATATTGTAATAATGCTGTGCATCATTATCCGCGATCGGCCCTGTCGTAAAGCTTACGCCGTAAGTATCCAGAATCGATGCAAAATTTGGCATCTCGGTCTCGGAATACATTCCCACGATAATCGCTTTTCCGCCTTTTTGCAGATAATCAATTACTTTCTGCGCATCATTTTTATTAAAATCTTTCTGCGGTGCATTGATAATAATCGCTGCCGCATCCTTCGGAACACTTTCTTCATTTAACAGTTCCACGGAAGACAATGTCATATTGGATTTGCTGATGACATCCGAAAATGCACTTCCGATTGCAGCCTCATCATGTCCGGTGATCTGGTATACGACAGGGAGCTGGTTCGCATCCATCGTTACATACTGGATGGCACTTGTAATCTGTCCTTCCGCATCGAATCCCTTCAGTTCGTTGTTGTAAGAATATGTGGAATAATCCATGCTTGACTGATAATCATAGATATCATAATAATCTATCACTTTCGAACGCTTGTCACTGACAACGATCAGACTGTTGCTGGTCGGTGCATTGTCCGTATAGTCCTTATAAAAATAAGGTTTACTCTTCGGATTGACGTATTTTACCCGGATATGCCCGGACAGATCTTTGTAACGCTCCAGCATGGAATCAATCTGTGCGTCCTTGCTTTTTTCCGCTGCCAGAACATAGATGGTCACATCACTTTTCAGTTTTTTCATGGTCTTTTTCGTATCCTTTGTAATGGAATACAATTTAGAATACGAACAGTCCACCGAGGTAATTCTCGTCGGCAGCGCATCGACTGCCAGGTTGGCAACCACGGCAAGAGCTAAAACTACGATAATAAAACTGCTTGAAAAAACGCTGAGCGAAAATGTCTTTTTGCTGATGCTCCAACGCCGTTTCTGAATGGCCTGCACGGTAAAGAAATTAAATAATACAATAACCGTTACATAATAGAGGATTGCCGTAATGTCCAGACAGCCCCCCTGGAATTTTTCAAACGGTGCATACAGATCCAGACAGTTTAAAATCTTTGTCAGCCAGTTTCCATCCGATGAAATAAGTCCTGTCAGACTCTGCATCATATAACTGATAAACAATACCACAAACGTCAGAACTGCCGCAATCACCTGGCTTTCCGTCAATGCGGAAATAAACATACCTACCGCAATGGAAGCTGCTCCATATAACCAGAACGCCAGTATGGCAATATAGCTCTCGCCCATGGGAATTGTTCCAAACGCCCGTAAAATGAGCGGTGTCACACAGAAAACTGCAATATCCACGGTAAACACCGCAAGCATTGCCAGATATTTTCCGAGCACAACCTTTGCCACCGGTACCGGTGCTGTCAGCATCAGCTGATCCGTTTTATTTTTCCGGTCCTCTGCAAAACTGCGCATCGTAAGGATCGGTACCGCAATCATAAAAATAATCGTAATGGCACTTAACGTATAATACAGATACGGATATCCCTGCCGGAGATTATACACATAAAAATACAGTCCGAACAGTGCCATAAGGGCGGCCACAAACAGCCAGCCGATCACATTCTGGAAATACGACCGGAATTCTCTTTTTAACACAGCAAACATTACTGTGCACCTCCTTCCTGGGTAATCTCAAGGAATACATCTTCAAGAGATTTCGTCACGGTCTTCATCTCCAGCACCGGGACGTTATGCTCTGCCATCTGCCGGAAGACTTCTTCCCGCACATCGGCACCTTTCTTTGCATAAATACGGATTTTATCATGATCCGCCTGCTCAACCCTTGCAATGTTTTCTTCTCCCTGTAAGTATCCGGCTGCTTCCCCGGCACCGGTCCGCACCGTCAGTTCAATCTCTTGCGCACCCGACATCAGATTTACCAGATTTTCCGTAGAGTCGCTCGCTACAAGCTTTCCTTTGGAAATAATAAACACATGGTCACACACGGCAGAAATTTCCGGCAAAATATGGGAACTTAAAATCACCGTATGTTTTTCGCCCAGATGACGGATCAGTTCACGGATCTCTATGATCTGTTTCGGGTCCAGTCCGACCGTAGGCTCATCGAGTATGATAATCTCCGGATACCCCAGGATCGCCTGTGCAAACCCGACACGCTGCCGGTATCCTTTGGACAGATTGCGGATCATGCGCCCTGCCACTTCTGTCGTACCGGTCGTTTCCATTGCCTCTTCCACATACCGTCTGCGCAGACTTTTTTCCAGCTGTTTTAAATCTGCCACAAAACACAGGTACTCCTTTACCGTCATATCCATGTACAGTGGTGGAAGTTCCGGCAGATAACCGATACATTTCTTTGCTTTCTCCGGCTCCTTTAAAATGTCATGCCCGTTAATTTTAATCTCTCCGCTTGTCGCACCGAGATATCCGGTTATCATATTCATCGTTGTTGATTTGCCAGCACCGTTTGGGCCCAGAAAACCATAAATTTTCCCCGGTTCCACAACGAGTGACAGATGATCGACAGCCGTATGATCCCCGTATTTTTTTACAAGATTATTGATCTCAATCACAGCGAAACGCTCCTTTTCTTTTTGGACAACAAAATGCCCTTCATGAGAACAGTGTATCGCTTTTACGTGTGTAAAAAATGTAAACTATGTGTTCATTTTGTGAACGGATAAAAATACGGGGAAGCAGTTCATGGACCACTTTCCCCGTATTTTATGAAGTATTCTTTTTATGTTTCTTATTCTTCGATCACAAAGTTGCTTACATTCCTGCGAAGTTCTCCCGCAGAAGCTTCCGCTGTCTTTGCGCCTTTCATGACTTCTGCCGATCCGTTTGCAATGGAAACGGTCTTCTGTGCAATGTTCGTTGTGCCAGCAGCACTGTCATTCGATGCCGAGGTAATTCCGTCAATCGCCTCTGTAATATTGGAAATAGATGCTACCAGTTCTTCGGAAGTTGCACTGAAATCCGACACCAGATCGTTGATTTTAGAGGCATCCATGTTATAATCATCTGCCATCTTCTCAAATTCATCAAAACTCTTCACAATATCTGTATCCACAAAATTCAGCAGACGGTTGGAATCTTTGGTCAGATTTCCTACTGCATTATCCACGTTTTCCGTCACAGCCTGAATATTTGCCACGGCATCTTTGGACTGTTCTGCCAGTACCCGGATTTCCTCTGCAACAACTGCAAATCCCTTTCCTGCCTCGCCCGCGCGTGCTGCCTCAATGGATGCATTCAGTGCAAGCAGATTGGTCTGTCCGGTAATCGCGAGAATGGAATCTGCAAGCACACCGATCTGTTCCACAACCTTTGCGTCTTCGAGTGCCTTTTCGAGTCTTTCCCTGATTTCTCCAAGCATTTCCTGAACTTTCTTCCGGTTCTCTACCGTTGTTTCTTTTGTCTGCGTTGCCCGCTTATGGATTTCTTCTGCTTCTGTAGCTCCGTCCTGTGCACGTACGGCAATCTCTTTTGCCGCTCCGTCAATCTGCTGGGTCATGCTGTTGATCTGCTCTGCCGATGCCGCCGTCTCCTCGGTACTTGCAGCAAGCTGCTCGGTCGTTGCAGACACATCCTCAATTTCCCCATTCAGATTTGATATATTGGTATCCATTGATTCCACAACGTTATCAATATTTGCAGCTTCCTTCTTTACCTGTGCAAGCAATCCGCATACCGATTCCCGCATCGTCTCGAGTGTTCCTGCCAGCTGTCCGAAATCATCCTTCCGCTTCATCATATTCGTCTGCATCTTTCGGGCAAAATTTCCGCCTGCAATCACTTCAATCTCTGCGACAACTTTCTTTAACGACTTTGTAATATCCTGTGCGATCATAAAAACAAGTACTGCAACAACCGCAAGCATCACAATACATACCGCGATCAGGGCGATTGCCTTTTGCATTGCATAGTTGGAAAATACCTTGTTCTGCTTTGCAATGGCAGTATCAATATAATCCGTATAATTTCCGGTACCGACCACCCAGTCAAACGGTTCAAAGTACTCACTGTAGGAACGCTTCGGGGAAGGTTTTGTCTCTCCTGGTTTCGGGAATACAAAATCTGTGTATCCTCCACCGTCTTCCACTGCTACACGTATGATTTCTTTCACCATCTGGTATCCTTTTGCATCCTTGGTTTCCATACGGTTTGTTCCCTCGGTATCACTGCCAAGCAGAACCACATTTGTACCATCTGACTGGTCAATCCAGAAGTAACCGGCCTCTCCGTAACGCATCTGCCGGACTTCATCTGCTGCAATTTTTTTTGCTTCATCCAGCGTATAAGTTCCCGCTTTATATGCGTCATTGATCTCCGACAACAGGGAAATAACCACCTCCACCTGCTCTTTGATCGAATCATCATAACTCTGGCGGGACGATGCTTCCATCGTTTCCAGTGCTTTGTCTTTCACATCTTCCATGTCTTTGACGGAAACAGTACCCCCGAGAGCCACAAGTAAAATGACCAGAACCAGAATCAGATTCAGCTTGGTCCTTACCTTCATGTTCTTCATAACTTTATTCTCCTTCCCTTAAAACCGTTCGGTTTTATATATTTTGCTCAAAAATTCAAAACTTGTTATTTATTAAGTATAATCTTTTACCACATTTCCGTCAACCATATTTCCCTTTTTAAAAAATCCCCCTTCCTGTTTCCAACTTTCCCTGCGTACAATCCCCCTATTTCTTTGCCGTATTCCCTTCTCTTGCCATTCTTTTTCATTTGACGTATAATGGATACATATTAAGGAAAAGAGGAACAATACCTATGGGCATTTATCTTGTAGACTATGAAAATGTACACAACGATGGCGTAACAGACATCCAAAAACTCTCTGCATCTGACCGTGTTGTCATTTTTTACGGAGACAGCATCAAGTCCATCCCTTTTGAAACACATGTCGAAATGATGGCGTCCAAAGCGGCGATCGAATATATTGAAACACACAAGGTAGCTAAAAATTATCTGGATTTCCAGCTGGCCACCTATCTTGGATTCCTGATCGGGAAAGGGGAAAAAGGTCCGGTTTACATCATCAGCCAGGATACCGGGTTTGACAGTATTGTCGATTTCTGGCGCGGAAGAAACATCGAAGCCTTCCGCCAGCCAAGCATTGCTTCCCCTTCCACCCCAAAGGATGTTTCTTTAAAAAAGGGAACCTCCACAAAGAAAAAGAAGAAAAAATCGGATCACGTTCCCAAAGAATCAAAAAAAGAGACGAAAGATGTAAAAGAGACAAAAGAAATTGTGGAAAAAAAGAAGCCGGAAAAGAAAAAACTTCCGGAAGCAATCCGAAAAAAAATACGAACGGAATTAAAAGATGAAAAACTCCCGGCCGGCAAATACACATCCATCTATAAAGCGGTGGAGGAATCCGAGAATAAACTTGCATTAAACAACGCACTGGTCAAAACGTTTGATACTACCATTGGAAGTAAAATCTACAATCACATCAAAAAAATTTACGAGGATTACCAGAGGTAATCCTCATTTTTTATTCAAGTTCCGTCATTCCTCCAAGCAGGATTCCCACATTGTCTTTATAAATTTTGGGAAACTGCCCCATCGGCAGCGGATTTTCTCCCAGTCCTGCCTCGATGGTATATCCCGGGCGGTCATAAAAATTGATAAACCAGTCTTTGTATCCGGCATACCCGGATGCCGCCGGTGTTTCCTCAATCCGGTAACCACTCACTTTGGAAAAATATTCCGCAATGCGGCGGGCGCCTTCCGGTTCCTCATCCAGATACTTCCAGTAAATCACTTCTCCCTGTGTGTGATATGCAAGGATCAGGGAAAAATCATGGTTTCTCGTAAAATCAAACATGGCAATACTCTCCGGGACGCTGAGCGGTGTCTGTCCCACGTAATCCCTCGGTGCCGGACGGTTATACCCCTGTTCAAATTTTATTTTCTTTGCCATATCCCATCCTGCCGGAAACTGCAGATTCAGATCCACACCCTGGATATTTGCCTTCCATCCGTCCGGAAACGGAATATCCGGGAATCCGGACGCAATGCGGACCGCACGGCGATAATAAAATCCTTCCGTCAAAAGCCCATTTACCAGATCCACACCATCCGGATTAACCAATGGTACAAGATACAGGGAATATTCTTCAAACAGCCGCTCCGGGTACAGTTCTTCATACATACGTTCGTCTGCATATGCCTCTAACAGCCGCTCCACAAACTTTAAAAGTACCGGTGTGGTAATGCTCTCATTGGCATGAAAGGAAGCATTGTACCCCACCTCTACCGGACCATTTCCCAACTGCAGCGACCACAGGGGTGTTCCCATAACACTTCTTCCGATCGTTCCCACCTGCAGATAGGAATAACGTGCCTGCAAGCCCTCGATGATCCACCCGGTAAGCAGGGAAGTGTATGGAACTTCTCCGGAAACCAGCGGAAAATTAAATGGTACAACAACCGTACTTCCAATCTGTAATGCTCCGGCATCCGTTCCGGGATTTGCATGCATCACTCGCTCCATCGTTGTATCATACATTTTCGCAATGGAGAAAAAAGTATCTCCTGCTTTTACCTCGTGTGTGATATACCCACGTAAAAAGGGCAGTAGACGGTTCCACTGTGCTTCTTTTACCGCACACTTTCCGCTGCTGCCCATTACTTTTTCCACGGCTGCACAGGTCTTTGGTCCAAAAATTCCATCCAGCATCACCTGCTGTCCTGCACGCTGCAATGCCAGCTGCAGATATTGTACCCAGATTCCCTGATCCCCAGGATATAATTCTTTCATTTTGTTCCTGCCTTATTCTCATTCTTTTTATTTTATGAGAATCAGACAGTTTTGTTTCCATTATGCAAATGCTTCTGCTACATTTTCTTCTGTTACTTCTTCCTTCTCATCGAGCAGATTGTTCATGCTCTTTAAGCTGATCAGAAGTGTGGACGTGTTGTGAAGCAATGCCGATGTGGTCGGTGGAAATACCCCTGCCACACCAAGAACGATCAATGAGGTGTTAATTCCTACGATCAGACGGTAATTTCTGTGAATCCGCTCCATCAGCCCATTACTGATCTTCTTTAAGGTCACAAGCTCATGGAGATCATCTGCACCCACCGTCACATCTGCAATCTCGCGTGCGATCTGTGCACCATCACTGATGGCAATGCCGACATCCGCTGCAGACAATGCCGGAGAATCATTGATACCGTCACCGACCATGATCACCTTTCTTCCGGCATTCTTTTCTGCCTCAACAAAGCTTGCTTTATCTTCCGGCAATACCTCGGAATGATACTCATCCACACCGACTTTTTTCGCAATCACAGATGCCACGCGGTCGCTGTCTCCGGTCATCATAACAACCTTGGAGATTCCGAGTTTCTTTAACTTTGCAATAACCTCAACCGCTTCCAGACGAAGTGGATCTTCGATGCAGATCACTGCCACAAGCACTCCGTCAATCGCCATATACAGGTGGGAATACTGCTCCGGAAGCTGCTCAAATATCGTTTTCTTTCCCTCCGGAATTGTAGCATTCTCATCCTCAAATACGAAATGATAGCTTCCGATCACAATATGTTTCTCCCCGATCTTGGAAGAAATACCGTGTGCGACAATGTACTCTACCTTTGAGTGAAGTTCCTCATGTACCAGATTCCGGTTTACTGCCTCACGTACCACAGCCTTTGCCATGGAATGTGGAAAATGTTCCTCTAAACAGGCAGCAATACGAAGCAGTTCATCCTCGGACTGATCATTGAAGGAAACAATCTTTGCCACTGTCGGCTGTGCCTTGGTCAGTGTACCGGTCTTATCAAAGACGATGGTATCCGCTTCCGCCATAGCTTCCAGATACTTGCCTCCCTTTACGGTAATGTTATAGGTACTTGCTTCCCGGATTGCAGAGAGCACGGACAATGGCATCGCAAGTTTCAATGCACAGGAGAAGTCCACCATTAACACAGAAATTGCTTTTGTCACGTTTCTGGTAAACAGCCATACAAGCCCTGTTCCCAGGAAGGTATATGGCACCAGTTTATCTGCTAAATGTTCGGCTTTTCCTTCCAGTGAGGATTTCAGTTTCTCTGATTCCTCGATCATCGCCATGATCTTTTCATACTTGCTTGATCCGTTTACTTCTCTGACGCGGATCGTAATCTCGCCTTCCTCGACAACAGTTCCGGCATATACCACGCCATCAGGTACTTTGCGGACCGGAACCGATTCTCCGGTTAAAGATGCCTGATTTACCATTGCCTCTCCGTCCGTTACCGTTCCGTCAAACGGGATCACATTTCCCATATGAATGCGCACTTCATCTCCGGACTGCACGTTGTCTGCGGAAACGAGTACTTCCTGTCCATCACACATCATCCATACCTTGCTGATGTTGAGTGACATACTGCGTGCCAGATCTCCCACGGATTTCTTATGTGTCCATTCTTCCAGCGTCTCTCCGATACCAAGCAGATACATCACAGATCCTGCGGTCGCAAAATCACCACGGATAATGGAAACACCAATGGCAGTTGCATCCAGTACCGGAACCTCGATCTTACCCTGAAACAGAGTCTGAAGCCCTTTCCAGATATACTTCACGGATTTCACCGTTGTGATTACTGCACGAACGGAAAACGGCAGAAACAGTTTGTTACCGAAATGCCAGAACGTCTGCTCCACCAGCTGATCCCAGTAACGCTGATTCATTTCTCTTCCGGAATTTTTAATATAGGTATCCGGAACATCCGTCTTTTCATACGAAAATGCCTTTAACACTTCAAGGATTGCATCTCTGTTTCCTTCATAACAAATGGTCACATCTTCGGTACGATTTTGAATTTTTGCGGAAATCACAGATTCACACTGTTCCAGATAATACTGTAATGTATCTGCCTGTGCAAATGACATACGACTCTGGATCACATGAATCCTCATTCTTCCTCTTATCTCATGTCTGATTTGAAATTTCATATCTATAACCTGCTTTCGATAAAAGAGATGTTACATATAAGGTAACATCTCTTTCATGCGTTTTTATGCTTCTGCTGTCTCTTCTGTAGTTTCTGTCTCTTCGGCAGTTGTCTCTTTGGTTACTTCCTCACCATCAAATACTTCCTCTTCTTTTGCTGCACGGTCTTCGTTGATCTGCTTTGCTTCTGCATAGATATCCTCTGCATTCTCCTGTACCTTTGTAGCGGTCTTTAAAACAACTTCCTTTGCGCGGAGTACGGCTGCTGTACAATTTGTATAAAGTTTCTTTGCATCCTTGCTGGAAAGAATCTTGATTCCTGCGGTACCAAACAGTACACCTGCTGCAAAAAGTCCGGTTTTCTTTGCATCAAAATTTTTGAAACACTTTAACATCGTTGTTTCCTCCTTAATAACTGATTTATAATTTTGTCTTCCTGTTTAAAAACGTATTTTATGCCCCATTTTTCCAATTTGCAAGTATTTTTTTAGTCACCACGGCGTGCAAAAAAGAGCATAAAAAAAGGACTCACACCATCTATCATCCGATAAATAGCGGAGTCCCACACTTTATACAACAGCAATCCGGCTGTCCTTATTGAGAAAACTTATCATTACTGTTCCACGCCGGCTTTTCCTGCTGCAATCTTTTCTTTTTCTTTGTTCCAGAGTTTTTCTGCGGTAGGTGTCCAGTTCTCGGCATAAGGAGCAGCCTTTTCTTTCAGATGTTCCGGTGTCTCCGGTGACTGATAATCGGTATTTACTGCCTTTGACTCTTTTACCATCTCTCCAAGCTTATCCGGGTTCTCAAGCATCGGACACGGACGAAGCATATTGTCATTAAACGGCTGGTTGTCATGATATGCCTGGAATAACGGGCTCTTTAAAGCATCCAGCAGGCTGCAGTCATGAATATTTGCATTGGAATAATGAATAAATACGCATGGCTCCACATCACCCTTGGCATTGATATGTAAATATCTCCGTCCACCGGCGATACATCCGCCGACAAACTGTGCGTCATTCTGGAAATCCATGCTAAATATTGCCTTTGTCTGACGGAACTTACGGATACGATGGAAAATTTCCTCACGCTGCTCAGGTGTAGGCAGAAGTTCCACTGCTGCATCATTTCCAACCGGCATATAGTGGAAGAACCATACAAATAATGCACCACTCTCAACCAGCATATCAAAGAATTTTTCGCTGGTTACATCATCTAAATTCTTTCTGGTATAGCAGGTGGAAATACCAAATGGTAAACCATGGCTCTTTAACAGGCTCATGGCATGCTGTACTTTATCAAATACACCTTCGCCTCTTCGTCCATCGTTTGCTGTCTCAAATCCTTCCAGACTGATTGCCGGAACAAAGTTCTTGACACGAAGCATCTCCTGGCAGAACTCTTCATCAATCAAAGTACCGTTTGTGAAAGAAAGGAATTCACAATCCGGATGCATCTCACAGATCTTGATCAGGTCTTTTTTACGTACCAGTGGTTCTCCACCTGTATAAATATACATATAGGTACCAAGCTCCTTACCCTGACGTACGATAGAATCAATCGTATCCAGATCCAGATTCAGCTGATGGCCATACTCTGCTGCCCAGCATCCGGTACAGTGTAAATTACATGCAGAGGTAGGGTCTAACAGAATTGCCCACGGAATGTTACAGTTGTTTTCTTCAGCAAGCTGTTCCTGTAATGCACTTCCCTTTAAACTTGCATTGAAAATGAAATTCTGGAAGAATGCTTTACGTACTTCCGGATCCAGCTGGTAAATACGAAGAATTAACTGATACCAGTTTCCTCTTTCTTTGATTACCTTACGGATCATATTTCTCTGTGCCTCATACCATCCGTCCGGTGCAAATTTGTCAACCATATCCATCAGTTTCGGAATATTCTCCTCCGGATCTTTCTCCATATACTTTAAGGCCTGCTTGATTCCAAAGTTCTGAATACTCTTCTGTAATGACATTTTATTCATAATCTCAACTTCCTTTCATTCTGTCGCCATAACATGACAGAAATGTTTTTGTGTAATCTGAAAAGTATTATATCTTTTCTCTTCTTAAATTCAAGTGGACAAATGCACGAATGTGGGTAAAATTTGTCGAATTTTGCCAGATTACAGAATACTTCTGCCCTTATTTCTGACTCTGCAGCACATACTTTGCAATCATTTCCACACTCGAACGCAACAGTGCACTAAATTCCTGCGGGGACACACATTCCCTGTCCTCAAGCCATCTCACCAGTGCTGCCAGAAATGCATCCGAAAAGAAATGAATATAAAATTCCTCATGTTCTCCTTTTTCCTCTTCCTCTACCATCGCAAGAAATTTACGATTGACAGGGACTAAAATATCCCGGAAATGTTCTGTAAAAGAGTTCTGCCCCTCAATCTGCAGTACCTTCGAATAGAATGTCCGGTGTTTATAAAAATACTCACAGATTTTTTCCAGTATATCCCATGTAAAGCCGGCATTTTTCCATTCTTCTTCTGAAAAAATCTTTGTAATTTCAGTGTCAAAAATCCAGTTGACCAGATCATATTTATCTTTAAAATGATAATAAAAACTTTTGCGGTTCATTCCGCATTCTTCGCAAATGTGTGATACACTGATCTTTGCAAAAGGTTTCTGTTCCAACAGTTTTCGAAGAGCATCTGCAAATGCCTGTTTGGTGGCGTTTGAGTATGGCATAACCGACTCCTCCTTATTCCTTTTCTCTTATCCATATCATAACTATTGTACCACACTTTTTTTATTTTGTTACCCTTTTATATCTCTCATATGGAATTTGTATATATAATAGGAAAGAACCGCTACGATATACTCGGTAACGGCAAATCCATACCACACGCCCGATGCCTGTAACAACCGGCTGAGCGCAAAAGAAACCGGCAGCATCACAACGATATAGCGCGCAAGAGAAATCAAAAGTGATGGCATGCCCTTTCCCAGTCCCTCCAGGACTCCGGAAAATGTAACGGAAACCGAGGATACCACGAATCCAAAACTGATGATTCTGAGTGCCGCACCTCCGATTTCCATTGTTGCGCGGCTTGTGGTAAACAATCCCATCAGCTGCTGCGGAATTGCACAGGAAATTGCCATTCCCATAACCATAACCAGTGCGATCAATCCCATGGAGGTGTGCGTAATCTTTTTCACCCTGTCATATTCTCCCGCTCCATAATTATATCCAACGAGCGGCCGGATTCCCTGCACAATTCCGTTTGCCGTCAGATAAATAAATGTCTGCAGTTTATAATAAACTCCGAGCACCAGAATATAACTTCCCGGAAACGGCGCAAGGATTGCATTTAATGCGGACACCTGAATGGAAGGAAGTGCAAGATTTAAAGCTGCCGGAATTCCGATGGTATAAATATTTTTCATTACGCTTCCGGTTGTCTTCATATTTGCGACGTTGACCTTTACATGCATCGGACGTGCAAAATAAAACAGCAGATACCCCGCCAGCGTCACACACTGACCGATTCCCGTGGCATAAGCCGCACCCGCAATTCCAAGCTTCGGTACCGGTCCCAGACCAAAGATCATAACCGGATCTAAAATTATATTGGTCACACATCCGAGCATCATACAGATCATCGACACCTTCATCCGCCCGACTGCCTGAAAGATCTTTTCATATGCAAGTCCCAGACCGATCACTGGTGCAAACGCAAATACCCGCGTGGAATACGTGCATGCCAGTGCGATCACCTGTGTATCGCCTGTAAACATCCGAAGAAACGATGGCATAATGGCAGAACAAAGCAGTGCCAGCACCAGACCGTGGATCAAATTTAACAAAAGCCCCACGGATGCCGACTCATCCGCCAGTTTCTCCTCTTTTGCTCCCAGATAAAAGGCTACCCTTGCATTGATTCCGATCGCAAATCCGATAACAATGGCATTGACGAGATTTTGCACCGGAAACACAAGGGCAAGCGCCGTCATCGCATCTTCACTGATCTTTGCCACAAAATAACTGTCCACAATGTTATACAATGCATTCACTGCCATGGATATGACCATGGGAAGTGACATGGAAAGCACCAGCGGCAGGATTTTTCTTGTTTTCATGTACTCCTGATTCATACAAACTCCTCTTTTCTGCCGGATGTTCCGCAAAAAAAGACTATAGACCGACGGTTTGAATCAGAAACCGTAAAATCTATAGTCTTTTTCAGACATCCTGTTTTGTGTATCTTATCTTACTTCAATTGGTCTGTTTTTGCAAGTCTTTTCTAAAATAAAGAGGTGTCAGTATCTTTCCGGGATTTGTGGAGCCGTAAGGAAACAGACGTATTTCTATGTACAATACCGGAATGTCCGGTCGGTCAGAATTCTTGCAAAGATCAGACCAAGCGGCAGTGCCACAATAATTAAAATTGCAGAAGCAAACCAGGATGCAGAGGTATTCAAAGACATCGCACCCAGATTGTAAATTGCCCGGTACAGATACAGTCCCGGTACCATAATGACAATCGACGGAACCGTAAGTGAAATCCTTGGATATCCCGCCTGGTTTTTGATCAATGATGCAAGGATTCCTGCCAAAAGTGCTCCCACAAAAGCAGCCGCAGCCGGAGGAAATGAAGCAAGATCCACCAGCTCCAGCCGGAGGGTGTTGGCCACTGCTCCGATCAGTGCTGCCGTTGCCGCCAGTTTCCACGGACTGTTAAACATAATCGAAAATCCGAACACGCCGCAGAAACTGAAGACCAGACGCAGTATGATATGCATGGGAACGGACATGGAAAGCGCCGGAAAATCCACCGGATGCAGATGCAAAAGCAGTGCCATCAGCCATGCCGTAATGGTCGCAACAACAATGATAATGATCGCATAGGTCAGCCTCTCCAGCCCGGAACGCATATCCAGCTTGGCAAGGTCAATTCCACTTGTAATAAACGGAAAGCCCGGAATGATAAAAAGCATGGAACAGATATATCCCGCCTCATGCTGCAGGGAAACCCCGGCAATCAGCTCTGCGATCCGAAGCAGAATGGTATAGGTAACGCACGCCGAGGCAACGGATGCCACAATCCCGAGAAACAGTGTCAGATGATGCTTTGTCAGTTTGCAGCGGACAAAGTTTCCAAGTCCTGCCCCGCAAAAAGCAAACAGCATTTCCACGGGTCCTCCGCCAAGCAAAAATGTGAATGCGCCGCATGCCAGTGCCGCGGCAAATCCCAAAGCCACCGGGGAATAGAGTCCATGAATCCGGTCGATCTCATCCAGATGATCATGGAGCTGTTCGCCCGTCATGGTTTTCCCTACGGTTGAAAATTCACCGATAAAACGCTCCAGCCGGTTCAGTTTTGATGTGTTGACTCCGGTATTGGTCAGGCAAAGAGACTGGGAAAATCCACTCGTTCCATCAAAACAGGTATATTCAATCGACATCAGACCGATATCTGTCGAACATGTAATTCCGAGATTTTGTGAAATCGTATTCATGGAACTGCGGACACGCCAGGCTCCCGTTCCACAGGATAACAGCATCAGGCCGACACGGCCGACGATTGAAGCTTTTTCGGTCAGGTCTGCCTCTGTAATCGGACAATTTCCGTGGCCGCTGTACTCATGCCATGGGATATCCATGTGATTTTTAGGTATTGCAGTGGTTTGCATGAATCATCATCCTCTTTCTTAATGCATCAATACAATTTTGTTTGCAATATCAATGTTTTTCTCCAATGCCTTCCGAAAATGGTACATCGGCAAAAACACCCCAAGTGCATCGTAACGGTTTCCCTTATTTTCCATGGAATCCTGTCCGTAATAAACGACCGAACGTGGCAGGGATTTCTGCAGATCCATCAGGATATCCCAGATGGCCGCATATGCCTGCGCTTCTGTCTCCTGCATTTTTACCGTATCCGGCATTTCATAGACAAGCAGCACTCCGATATGCTCTCCCATACGGATTTCCTGTGCTTCCATGGTATCTCTGTCATAACAATGCCGTTTACGGAATCCGTATGCCAGATACATCTTCACCTGTTCACTCTTTTGAAATACCTTAAAAAACTGCTCATAATTTTTGTCACTGACATGAAATTTGATATCCGGAATTAATTTTCCATCCTCATCCGTCAGGATATAGGGATTTGTCTGACCATTGGCATTAAAACGAAACGGAGCCAGAAACGAATTCCGCAGCAGATCAAACATACTGTTCTGGCAGATTGCCATCAGAAACGCCGTCAGATCCTTTTCCTCATAAGAACGAAACAGTGCGGTTGCGAACTGCTCCGCAGAAAGACCGTTGCCCTCATAATCATCGCCCACTCCGAGCGCATCATAAAACGTTTCCATCAGGCGCTCACATGCCTGCGGATTCTCTTTAATCTTTTCAAAAAGCATTTTTGCCTTCTGTTCCCTTGGAAAAATTGTTGCCATAAAAATACACTTCCTTTTCTCAATCTCGCTATCTTTTATTATAAAGAATATTTTTAAAAAGGATAACGTATTTTCTATATAAGTTTCATATTAAATTGACATATTAAAATGCGGCGAAAATAATCCTTTCACCGCACATAATACTTACTGCTCTGTCTTTTCAATCTGCGTATCCATCTTTAAAATATGATTGATCAGCCATCCGCCGAGGAACTCGATCAGCTCATGCAGATATTCCTGCTGGTTGTCATCAATTTCTTCCAGCTTATCCAGATCGATACTCATCAGCTTGTCCACAAATGCCTGATGCGCCCTCTTTTGCGCTTCAAGCATCGGGCTGTTGATTTTCTGCATATAGGCCTCTTCATCTTCAAAATGAAACTTGGTATATTCCCGGAGTTCATCCAGCAGACGTACAATTTCATCGTATTTGTCATGAAGCAGGTCGTTATGGATCAGTGCATTTACCTCTCCGATAATCTCAAACAGCTTCCGGTGTTCCCTGTCTACCAGTTCAATTCCCGTATAATATTTCGCGGTAAACACAAACGGATCTTCTTTCTGCATTTTTCCGATCATCATGTCACTGCTTAAAATATGCCGGTACAGCCAGCGTACCAGATAGGTCAGAATCTCATCGAGCATCGCCGATGCATTCTCCCCGGTGAGTGGCTGCTTTTCCAGAAGTTTTACGTGATCGGCAAATGCCTGATGCTCTTTTTTCTGCAACGGCAGTTCCGGATCGTTCTGTGCCTCCATATAGGCTTCTTCGTGTGCAAAATGGTTTACGGCATAATCACTTAAATGTTCCAGTATATTTTTTACCGTCTGTGGTGTGCGTGCTTCTTTCGGCAGTTCAACCGCTTCATTGATCAGCGAAAACAGTTTTCGGTGCTCTTCATCGATCTGGTCGATGCCCGTCAGACAATCCTGCGTAAATTCATACATTATTACGTTCCTCCCTCAGTGTATTTTCTCTGTGAAAACAAAAGTTCTTTTCTGCCACTATATAATCATTTTTTGGAATTGTCAAATACGAATTACTTCTATCATACGCTGTGCCGTTACACCATTAAGTATCCGTGCAGACATTTCTCCATAATACCAGAGTACTCCAAACTTTTTTGCATCCATAAAAAAATTCCTCCTATATCTTTCTGGTTCTAAGCTTAGAAAATATAGGAGGAAACGTCAATCTACGATTCCTTTATATCGCCTGATTCCGGCGTATTCTGCCCCACAGCCGCGGGGTATACAGTGTCAGAATCTTATTTACCTGATTTACTACCTTTGGATTAACAAGCAGGTAAATCACGCAGATACTCAGACAAATCAGAACAAACAGCGCAAACCATCCCCAGTCTCCGAGATAGTCATAGATTCCCGCAAACATCAGGATATCCCGCAGGATCCGGTGCAGCATATATACCGGCATCGTATTCTGTCCAATCACTGACAGACAGGTTTTCCCACGCGGCACAAAAAACATAATCGCCCACGAAATCAGAAACGCGGCAATCATCAGTGCCAGACGGACAAACGGTCCTTCCCACACATCATCCAGTTCATAATAGGAAATGTTTTCATAGACCATGCCAAGCTCATCTTTTAACTTTGAGCCAAACGCCAGAATCCCCGCACAGATTGCCACAGCAGCCGGTACAACAACTCTCCGGTAAACCGGTCGCAATGCCCGTTCAAGCACCGGTTGTTCCATATAATATCCCAGATAAAAGAACGGACCAAATACCAGAATACGGGACATGCACAAAAAATCGCCGATATTTTTGAAATATCCGGCGATCAGGGCCAGCGCAA